>Ga0316229_1000190_pt1 | contig 92264 bp, 89 predicted proteins | sample TBH18023metaG_FD_206011 | JGI IMG/M metagenome (GOLD analysis project Ga0316229, IMG submission 206011) | Freshwater microbial communities from Trout Bog Lake, Wisconsin, USA - TBH18023 | ecosystem: Environmental > Aquatic > Freshwater > Lake > Hypolimnion/Profundal zone | place: USA: Wisconsin... | reverse complement strand
GCAAAGCCGCAAAAGAGTTTGCTGATTTCAGCGCCCACCCACTCGATATTAAGTTCGCGATCGGCCGGCTTATAAGGAATACCAAATCCTCCGCCGATGTCTATGCGATCAACTTTTTTACCGAGCTTGCGAAAAATCATCGCCGTAACGTCCAACGCGAAACGGGCGACCCGCACGGGATGCTTTGCGCAAAGATCGTTCGAGCAAATCATGATGTGAATCCCAAATTCCGTAGCGCCACGCTGAATAGCAGCTTTGTAGGCGGGAATAATTTGCTCATAGGTGATGCCATATTTCGAATAATACGGATCTCCAATCACGTTCCCCTCTGGGGTGGTAATGCGTTTGCCGGGGTTAAGCCGGAAAAAGATTCTCTTGGGAAAAACGGGGACCAGAGGAATAAAACTGATATCGTCCAGGTTAAGCACACTGCCGCCGTCTTTAGAAGCGAAGGCAAACTCTTCCGGCGAAGTGTTGTTAGAACTGTATATAATATCGTCGCCCTTGGCGCCAAGCGCCCTGGCCATAGCCAATTCGGCTATCGAGCTGCAGTCGAACCCAAAACCATGCTCCTTGAAAAGAAAATCCATAATCCACGGCTCGGGCAGGGCCTTAACGGCAAAGTACTGGCGGTAATTCAGCGGTGGCGGGAAAGCAGACTTCATTCTCCAGCCGGTTCTCATTATTCCCGTCTTATTATAAAGATGGAACGTCGGTCCGAACTTCTTTATAAGCGCAGGCAACCTCGAGTAAACAGACTACATCCAATATCCGGGCATCGGTATCATAACAGGCTCCTTTCGTCTTTTTTTCAGTTGACAAATAGCTAAATGATAATATAATTTACAATTTTTAGTGACATTTGTTAAACAAAAAAAATAATAAAAAAGGCGGTTGCACTTGCAACCGCTTAGATTGTCGACTACACCGTAGTCGCTTAGGTTATCAGTAACCCACTCGCGCCTTCAAAAAAGCGATCCTGATTTCGTCGGCCATGCTCTTTATGTCTGCAGAAGCAACGGCGTAGCGAATGTAGGGGTGGAAATGAACCCCGACAACTCCGACTTTCCCGTCGCCTTCGATCATGGCATAGTTGAACGCTTCCGCATCCTGCACCTCTTTGCCAAAGACGGTCTTGGGCACTTGCCAGAGGGTGAAAAACCCGGCTTTAGGCTGTGTCGCCAAGCGCATGCCTGCTTCAAGCAAAATCTCGCACAAAAGTGCCGATCGATACTGATAAAGTTCAACAACGCCATCAACCCCGGCGGTGTCTTTTTCGAGGGAGAAAAGCGCTCCTACCGCCATTGGTGCCACAAAACCGGAATCGGTGTTGCCTTTGATGGTTTTGATGTCGGCGATAAAGTCCGGAGATCCGACTATAGCTCCAACTCGCCATCCCGTTCCGTTGCCAATCAGCTTTGACGCTGAAAACGCTTCAGCCCAGGACAGCTTAGGGAATTCTATAGCGACGTCGGCCAAGGTCGAGCTGACCAACTTGTCATAGCTGAGAGCGGCGTAGGCGGCATCGTTGAAGAGACGTATACCGTGCTCTTGGCAATATGCGCAAAGTTCCTGCCAATACTCCCTTTTAGCAATCGCTCCGGAAGGATTGTGCGGGTAATTTGTCATAATCAGACCGATGTCTTTGGGAAGCTTTTTAGGCTCAAAAAGGAAAAAATTACCCGGATTCATTTCCGGCTCAAAAACCGTCTTACCCAAATAGCGGCACCAATCCTTGGGCGTCGGATAGCCCGGGTTAGTGGTGGTCACCACAATCTTAAGATCGCTGCCGCAAGCCAACGGGATCAACCCAAGCATGGGCTTAATCCCGGAAATCGGAACATAATCAACATCCGCATGCTTCAGTGAGCAATATGTATGACCATCCACAAATCTTCTGGAGAACTCCTGTGCTGGGATATCTTCCACCATCCTGTTTTCATAAGCTGCCAACCAAGCGTTAACGCCGTCGGCTCCATTGTCCTGATATCCGTGCATCGCCTCTACGTCCATCAAAACCGCTTCCGCCGCTACTTCTCTTGCGCTCGACAGTGCTGACCCGGCCGGCTGACCGATGGCAAGATCGAGAAGCTTTATTCCCCTGGCCCTGGCCTCAACCTTCCTGCGCTTAATATCCTGGAACAGATTTGTTCCGCCCGACGGTAACCATGACTTTCTCATTTGCTCCCTTTCCTGTTTATATTAATCGGCCTACACAAGCCGTTGTCAAAAAGCAATTAGTAGAATTATATTACCAGATAAATTAATTATGTCAAACAAAATACCGAGCTAAAACTCGGCATTTTTATGTTATTAGTGTTGTTAAAAACTATTTTTGGACTTCTACCAGCTTTCCATCGATAACCTTAAAATATCTTGAGACGCCAACAGAAGGCCTAGTGGTCATTGAATCACCGGGTCTCCTATCTGCATAGTTAACTATTATTTCTCCGTTCCGAAATTCGGTTGTTTGCGGGGCAATTCTGTCTCCCAGAAAAATTGCATTTGTTCCTATAGTACCGCTCCCTTTGCTTAAAGCAACGGCAACATAAAAGAACGTTCCGCTTCCTCCCCCATCCTGAGTCAGAATAAAAGCAACATCATCTTTACCATCGCCGTTAAAATCTGCTTTTGCTTCGTTTCCAAAATATTGGGTTATAATCTTTGATGCTGACCCCGGAATGATTTCCTCCGCCCTTCCACCCGTTAAAGTTACATTTTCTCCTTCAACTATATATGTGGCGTTTTTAGCATCAACCGCAACGCTTTTCTCCGACGACGCCCCATGTTGCCTAACAGCCATCAACCGATAGATAGAATAACCGGCACATGCTAAAACAATTGCTAATCCGATAATTATAACAGTTTTCTTAGACATATTAACTTTTTATAAAGTTTTCAATTTTACTGAACAATTCTTCCTTTCCCTCGTTTGTTTTTGCCGAATACTCTAAAACCTCAATCCCCTGCGCCTCTTGAACAATTGAAGCAATTTTTTCTGCTCTTTTACTTTTTGCTAACTTATCAACCTTATTGGCGATAATAACAATTTGATATTTGTTTTTGTTAATAACCTGGATCATTTCCCAATCCAGCTTCGTCAAACCGACATTGGAATCAATAACCAAAAAGATTGCTTTTGGCTTTACGTTTGAAAATTCCAAATACCAAAATATTCTTTTAACCATCCTGTTTCTGTCAGCCATTGATCGCTTCGCGAATCCGTATCCGGGAAAGTCTGCGATATAAAAAGTATCGTTTATGCGAAAAAAATTAGCCTCGATTGTTTTGCCCGGCACCTTGCTTGATCTCACCAAATTTTTTTGTCCGGTTAAAGAATTAATCACGCTGGACTTGCCGGAATTTGAGCGCCCGAAAAACGCAACATGCGGCAAATGATCTGCCGAGCTGTAATCCCCTCCTATAACTCCCTTGGCGAATTCCGCTTTTACTGTTTTCATAATTTTAGTGCCTAAATACAATATATTTCATATATTCATATCTAAATACAATATATTTCATATATTCATATCTAAATACAATATAACACAAAATCCCCGTTTGCGGGGATTTTTAAGGCTTTATATACGATTAATTGCTGCGGGACCTGGACTCCGTCGCTTCGCTCCTGGAACCAGTCGCTCGTTCCTCGCTCCTAAGAAACCCTCGGTTTCTTGCGCTCCGACCCAAAGGGCACCCCGTCGCTGTTTTCCTACACGGGAAGGAATTCTCCTTCCCGACCCCTTCCTTTGGGTTCGAGTCCAGGTAGCAAAAATTAAAAACCGCCTTTTGGGCGGCTTATAATTTTTGCTGACTGACTCAGTTGCGACCCCAATTCCCTAAGGGGAGATTAGACCTCCTTGAGGTTTTCCAACTGAGGCGCCCTAGTAGGTCTAATATAACACAAATTTAGCGAATCTGACATAGCTTGAAGCTAAATTAGTCGTGTCTCACTATTTTCAGTTTTAGTCGGGAAATGAGACAAATGAGACACAAAACACGTGTATTATTTAGTCTCATTTAAGACACAGCCGTGTCCGATTCTGCGACCAAAATGCGACAAATGCGACAGTACTATTGCAGATTAAAAAATGAGGATAAATCCTTGTAATATGGGCTAGTTTTAATCTGATCATCTAATTCTTTCCAAAATTCTGCTTTTGCCCCAAAGTCTCCGGCATCGCCAGATTGCCATGCTAAATCAACATATTTTTTAGCAGATGCTACGTTTCCCGAATAAATAAGATTAATAGCGTATTTCCATGCAACGTCTGGGCCTTGAGCTCCGCTCCAACTTTCTACACTATCAGCCATTTTCTTTATCTCAGCATCTGTGGGCGCCGGCTTACGCATATATTTAGGATCAGCTTTATACTTTCCATTTTGGAGGCTTAATACAACCTCTGGCATAGGTGAGGCGGCAAAACTTGTATGCCAATAAGCAAACACGTCTTCATTCGTGCTTAATTCCATTATTCCGTCGTGGTTTAAGTCTTTAAATTCAATGCCATTGTCTCCGGTATCAAGATCAAATAAAACCTTAATAGGATCGCTCAACTCAACGATATAGCTATGAGAACAACAGTGTGCGCCTCCCGAATATCCCTCAACAAACAATTCCGGTATTCCATTTCCAGTTATGTCTTTTATGGCCTTTGTCTTCAATTCATCGGCATTTTTTATAAAGTCTCCAGGTTCGTCAACATAGAAACCACTAAAATCTTGATCCATTATTTTACCCCAAACCTGTTTTCCATCTTTTGTAATATCAATCTCACTGCTTCCATCAATCATAGAATCTTCGTATGAGCTACGGGTAAAATTGATTTCATAGCCATTAACCTTTGTTGACGTGACAGATGTAACTTTTTTAGCCTGAACTGAGTTTGTTTGAACTATATTCCCCAAGCCCTTTGCGACTGGTATGTTCTTTCCTGTCTTGTTATTTAAAAAATAAAAAGACCCAGCTATCAAAATAATAATTGGAATTATTAAATATAAATATTTAGTATATTGTTTCATAAAATTAAACATAAAATAATTTTTTACCAATAAATACTTAATGCTTCTCGCCCGCCATTTATTTTTTTCCTATATCCGTATTTCTTATTCCTTTCCAATCTTTTGTTCCTAATTTCCTTAACAAGTGAATGTTTTCCATCATCAATCTTTGAATGACAAATCTCACATAAAAAAGTAAGATTTTCAAATTTATGAGAACTTTCTGGCTTGTATAGCGGTATTATATGGTGCACATGAAATGGGACCGAACTTCTGAGCCATTTTCTAGAACACATTTTACATTTTCTGCCATCTCTCTCACGAATTTGAGTACGACGCCAAGCCCAGTCTGGTGGATAATCCCAGAATATATCGAAAATAGGAATAAATTTTGCTTTAACAACATCCTTCTCTTGATTAATTACTTCTAAAGATTTTTGTTTTTGTAATTTAGATCGTGGGTCACAAATTAAAAAAATAAAATACCCGATAATAATCGCTGCAATTGTATAAACAAACGAAAGAAACCACAAGCATAAAGCTAAAATTACCATAGTTGAAATTCCTACAAATTCAATCCAACCCCAAAAATTTAAACCTTTTTCTAGGCGATCTCTCCCTTCTTTCAATTCTATTAGTTTGATTTTAGATTCATCAATGCACTTTTTACATACAAAGGAACCGTCTCTGAGTTTTATCGTCTCATCGCATCCGTTTTTACATAATCTGCAAACAGCGACTCGACCATCGTAGATAGAATTTAACATAAAATATTTATTTAATATTGGTAATTGGCAAATTATCCATGGCACATTTTATTATGTCGGATATTTATTTTTTGTTTCAAGATTAAATTCCTTTTCAAGAATAAGATTACTCTTCATTCCCCGGCAAGTAATTTTTATTTTTATTTTCCCATCCGTACTTATGCTTGGGATATGAGAATAAACTCTCGCTCCAATTTTAAGCATATTTAATTTCTTTGGATAAGCCATGACTAAATAATCGCTCTCTTCATTAAAATCAGTCAGAATTTTTTCTTGAGGTCCTTCTGGTTGATTCCAATATGTTGTTACGATAAAATCCTCCAGGTCATCATCTCCATAATTATATACTTCTAGTACAAAATAACTGTCTTTATTTGAGGTGTATGCCCTCACGTCAGGTTTCGGACCACTAGGATTAACAAAACTCAGAGCGCTTCGCGTTGCTTGGACTATATCTCCATTTTGTAATTCAATTTTTGCTTCCATAGATTTTATAAGTGTATGTGGCGCTTGATCTTTTGGATCAATCCTTATCTCTCCAGTTCCACCATCAATAATCAGATGCGTGTGCTCTCTAGAACCTTTTTCAGTTATAAAGATATGTTGATCTTCTCCATCAATAATAGATTGAATATGAGTTTTATCGTTAGATATATCAGTCTTTATTTTTTTGGCATCTAGATATTCTTCTATAAGAGCAATCCAACCGTCTAGTTGGGCATGTTCCTTTGATGAAATGTAGCCATCTTTCGTTTGCGTAGACCATATTGTAATTTTTGATTGTTTATCAGCTTTTCTCTTTAATATTTCATCAGAAAACAGTGTCGCCGTTTCTTTAGATAAAGCAAAAGCTTCTTGCTTTTCTGCAGGCTTTGCTATTCCTTGAGAAATAAGATCTTTTATGATCAATATCCTTTTAAGATTTTTTTGTGCTTTTTCGTATGGATTAGACATAGATATTTATTTAAATTTAACTCTTTTTACAACTTTTGGGAAGTTTTAGTTACCGACAGTTTACCAACTGAGGGAGTCTGGACTTCTTAGCGCCTTTGCGTCATTCCTTGTATATAGAAAGGTCGAATATGCATTATTAACTAATCAACAAAAACATGGAACAAGCAACAATGCAAAATAGCCGGCAATCACCTGTTATAGTCGCTCCTACGCTTAAATATTGCCTCTATGCGAGGAAATCTACGGAAGCTGAGGATAAACAAGCATTGTCCATAGAATCGCAGGTAAAAGAAATGTTGACTTTAGCGCAACGGGATAATTTAAATATTATCGACATTAAACGCGAAGCCCACTCTTCTAAAGAAGTTGGCCAAAGAATAATTTTCAATCAGATGATTGCCGAAATTCGAGAAGGAAAATATAATGCAATTCTGACTTGGGCTCCCGATAGGCTAAGCCGCAACGCTGGAGACCTGGGATCAGTTGTGGATCTAATGGATCAAAAACTGCTTATTGAGATTAGAACTCATGGGCAGAGGTTTACCAATAATCCGAATGAAAAATTCCTACTTATGATTCTAGGAAGCCAAGCCAAGTTGGAAAACGACAATAAAGCAGTAAACGTTAAGCGCGGATTGAAAACCCGATGCGAGATGGGATTCCGCCCGGGAGTAGCTCCTACGGGTTATTTAAACGAAAAACATGTAGATAAAAAGTGCCAATGCAGATTAGACCCGAAGCGCGCTCCTGTTATAAAGCAAATGTTTGAAAGAGTCGCCAACGAACAATGGTCGGGCAGAAAACTGTACCGATGGCTTAACGAGATAAATTTTCAAACCAAAAACGGAAAACCACTCGTTCTCGGCAATATTTACCTGATATTGAGAAATACCTTCTACTACGGCGAGTTTGAATATCCAATTGGCAGCGGTAATTGGTATACCGGAAAACATACTCCGATTATAGATAAAGAACTGTTTGATAAAGTTCAGACTGCACTAAATGAGAATTATGTGCCAAAAACTGAATCAAAAGAGTTCGCCTTCACCAAACTGATGAAATGCGGATATTGCGGATCCGGAATATCAGCAGATGAAAAGTTTAAAAAGCTTAAAGATGGCGGAGTAAATCGTCACGTCTATTATTTCTGCAGCAAGGCAAGAAACATAGACTGCAAAAATCCCGCCATCAACGAATCAAGCCTGATAGATGAACTTATAAATCTAATGGATAAAATTGACTTGGATGAACTTGGAGTAAAATCACGAATCGAACAAGAGATCGCCAGATTTAATAAATTCAGGATTGGAGTACTAGGACACAAAAAAGAAACCCATGACTCAGATATAGATGTGAGAAATTACACAAAATATCTTCTACGAGAAGGAACGCTTATTGAAAAACGAGAGCTCCTATATTTTTTGAAAAGCAAACTAGTGTTAAAAGATAAAAAGATATCTGTCGAATAATCTAAGAGCTTAGATTAATCCTTTAAAATTTGCGTAAAAATTTCATTCGACTATCCCATAACTATGCTCTAGCCACTTCCTATAATAAGGATCTTTTATATACTCTAGCACCTTACGACGAATATCTGGATTGACCCTAATTTTCTCTGAGTTAAGAACGGCACATAGCACAAGGAACTTTGCTAGAGGGTAGGGTCTTTGTATTATATTTGGAGGAAAAAGATAGAAACTGAGAATATTATTTAAAGAATCTAACTCTGTAAATATTTGAAGTTGATTTGCTAAAGAGACCGTATTCGGCTCTCCAGAAGATACTTGGGCCTGAAGTATGTTTTTTACCTTTTCTTTTTCAATTGGATAAACCCTAGCAAGCACAGCCGTTGCTTGCCTCCTTAAGAAGCTTTCCGATTGCCATAAATTTTTATACTTGGTAATAAAAACAAATAAATCATCAGCCCTGCTATATTTTGCTTTAAACCATAATAAGGAATAAAAATCTAAAGGATTTTTCCGAGAAAACGCCAGTTTGCCAATCTTTTCCTCGAACCGCTTAAGAAACTCCTTCGATTCAGGATTCTCATTTATCTCCCAACTCACAACAAGATTACAAATTTGATATAAAGATATATCGTCAAAAATATCTATTCTATCTAAAATTTCCAATACTCTTTCAGAAGTCAATTTCTTATATCCTAGGTTCTCCAAATACATCAAAATATTTGATCTTAAAGGAGGATAGGAAATATAAAGCTCTCCAATTTCTGGGAGTAATTTATCAGATTTAAGTTTACTAAATTGAGTGAAGTATCTTTTAGTAACCTTATCCCATGCCTTCGCATTTTTATTTTCCTTGTTATGCTTCTTGAAATTCTTTTTTAATTCTGCAACTAAGGGATTGTAAGCTGGATCACCCTTAGAAACTATTTCTATCGATGACAAGTACTCATTCTCTTTTATTTGAAAATGGAATATCGCTTCTTCTTGGTTATAAATATTAGTTTTAGCAAGGTTAAGTGCTAGACCTCTACTCTTCAGCATGTCAGAAATAGAACTAATTGTTTCTCGAGCTTCCTTCTTGGTATCAACTCCAACAACAATGTCATCCATCCATCTAGTAAAACAATTGTCTGTCCCCTCCTGCAAAACAGCATCAATTTCAAACAAAAATGAGTGAGCAAGTAAACGAATAGCCTCCAAATTAGATGTGGGTAATCCTCTATCTAAATAAGGAAGATAGTCGGGATGCCAAGATATGTTTTCAATAATTCCAAACAGAAGATCCACCACTACCTCAGAATGAGAATTTAAATAGCTCGTGAGAACCTTCTTAAGCTCCCGCATATCAATACTGTCATAGTAATTTGAAAGATCTGTAGTAACAATTAACTCTTTTTCAGTACTAAATTTATAAATGGTTTTTTGAAGTTTTTTCCACTGACCTCTCAAAGTAAGACCATATTCGCTTAGATCATGCAATTTTGGTAAAGAATGCTTACTCCGTGAATAAAAAGCCTTGGAAGATGGCTGACTTTTAAGGACATCTTCTACGATGCTTTCAGTTAATACCTGAAGTACTAATGCATCGGTCGCTTGTGGAATAACCATGTGACGACAGATACCAAATTTCTTTTCGATTCGATAAACTAACGGTTGCGCTGCCTTATAATCCCCATTCAATATTGAAGCTCTAATAGCTTGTGCTCTATCTTGAATATTGTAATTAAAATCAAAGTAATCAAAAAAGTCTTTAATATCTTGATTTCTCAGTTGATCACGCACGATCTCACGCCAGATTTTAACAATCTGTTTTGCTGTGAAAACTTTATCTAATGCCTTCTTGCGAAGTTGTTCAAACCTTGCTGTTTGCATGCGTAAAATTATATAGCATTTATGTCGAAAAAATCACAATTCGACTATTTTTGTTTTTCCATGATTTTCGATATTCCCTGGACTCTAAACCCGTCTCAAATTGGATGGGATATTGCTGCTCAAATGGGACTCAGTCGCCCTAGCGCCGTTCGAATCTCAGATATTTAAAGGAATTTTATTTTGAACTTTTCATGCAAAATAGTCGAGGGGAACTAGTCACCTGACTTAGCATGTGATGGCTGACTGACCCAGTTGTGAACCGGGAGCCCTAAGGGAGAATTAGCACTTTCTGGGGCTTCCCCACTTAGGCGTCTCAGTTGGGCTACACTAGAGAGCGTGTAACACTATGTTTATAGTGTAACATTTTACTCTCATTTGTTACAATGTTACGCTATATGCGGACTTTTTTCAATATTTACAGTGTAACATTCTGGGTTGTTGACATCTGTGCTATAGGGGTATAATAAATCAATATGGATAATCCACAAGAAAAATCAATCGGCGAAATCTTTTCGGAAAAGCTTATACCTAAGCTTGAGTTAGTCGCGGATAAAAATCTTAAAGCGGCAAGAGCCGCCGGATTCAAGAAAATTAAGGAAAAAATAAAGGCTGGTGGAAAAATAGAATGGCGATGCGGAGTCTGTCGTGAATTTGTCGCCTCTTTTAAAGAAGAAAAGGACATTCCAAGGATTAAGGAATATCTTAAGAAAATTGATAAAAGCGGACACATCCCCTGCCCCAAACATGGCAAACATCATTTATTGAGCATAAGTCTGAGCAAAGACGGAATAACCTTTGAAACAAAAGAGTTGTTTAAGGAAAACAAACCTGTAGATAAGAAGCCATTGACAATTAAAATTGTAAATAATAAAATTAAGTAAGCTTAAGCACACTGTCACTAAGGTGGCTTAAGGAAGTTATCTGACTTCGCTGACACCGTCATTAAGGTGCGGCGGTCGAGCCGAGATAATAAATTAACAGTACCGTATCGTAGCGGACTGGTAATTTGTTATCTCGGTTTTAATTTAACCGGAACAAATAACCAGCATCCGCAAAACGATGCTGGTTATTTTCATGACAACTATAAACAGCGACAAGCTAAAAATTGAGTATGTTCCCCTGTCTTCTTTGCGCCACCCGGAAAAGAATCCGCGCAAGTGGACGAAAGAAGCAACTGAACAGCTCAAAGAATCAATTACGCGTTTTGGAATCACAGACCCTTTGATAATTAACAAGGCGCCAGGACGTGAAGGTATAATTCTGGGTGGAAATTTTCGTGCTGAGGTTTTAAAGCAAATGAAAATTGAAACTGTGCCGACGGTAGGCATATGTATTTCAGATCCACAGAAAGAAGCCGAGTTAATTATTAGGCTGAACAAAAATACCGGAGAGTTCGACCTATCTTTATTGGCCGAGTTCGATGAGTCAATATTAAAAGACATCGGATTCAGTTCCGAGGAGCTGGACGAAATCTTTGACATCGAGGAAAATCCGGAAGTGTTTGACCTCCAAAAAGAGCTGGCTAAATTAGATATAACATCAATTGATGTTAAAGAGGGCGATGTTTATAAAATTGGAGACAGCATTAAAGTTATGTGCGGCAACAGTATGGTGGAAGCCGATGTCCTAAAACTTATGGACGGTGAAAAAGCCGACATGTGTTTCACGGATCCTCCATATATTCTTGACTATTTGCACGGCAAAAAGAAACACAAATCCACCGAAGGTTTCGGATACAAGCGTGACAGAAAATATCTTGGCACAGACAGCTTGCCCGAAAACTTTACAGAACTTTGGATGGCTAATATAGCTAAAATCCAGAAGCCCGACTTCTCAATTATTATTTTTGAAAATCCAAAAAATCTTCGTGCCATTTGGAATGCCATGGAGAAATATTGGAAGTACCGAAACACAATTACTTGGCACCTGCCGAACCGAACTCAAGGATTTTCTGCAAAGTATAAATTCTTTAACAAGCAAGATATTGCTCTTGTGGGAACTCAAGGCAATATATCGCTGAACACTGAGCCGGAAGAAGAATTATTCCAGCAGGAATATGAGAATGCCCTGTTTGCCACGTCGGGAAAACCTCACTGGGAAGGATATAACAAAGGTCAGAAGTACTGCCCAAGCGACTTTATTGAGTTCAAAGCCGACGACGCAAAACATTCGGGGCAAGGATTAGTGTTTGGTACGAAGCCCGTTGAAATATTAATTCCATACCTTAAGGTTTTGACGAAAAGGAATGACCTGATAGTCGAACCGTTTGGAGGATCCGGAAGTACCGGAGCTGCTGCAATCCGCATGAAGCGCAGATGTTTTCTTATGGAGAAAAGCCCTGTATATACGACCGTGATTTTGCGCAGACTTTCCAAGCTTCTCAATATTCAACCTAAAAAACTAACATGACCCAAGCAAAACGCAAAAAAATAATATTGGAGGAGTTGGCAAAGGTTCCTATATTGGAAATCGCATGTAATAAGGCGGGCGTAAGCAGAATGAGTGTGTATCGCTGGCAAAAAAGCGATCACGAGTTTGCAAAACACATGAACGAAGCTTTACATGGAGGCAAAGACCTTATTTCCGATGTTGCTGAAAGCCAGTTAATCTCTGCTGTTAAGCGCGGACAAATCTCCGCCCTTATATTCTGGTTAAAGCATCACAGAGATGACTACAAAGCTCGGCTGGAAATTTCAGGCGAACTGAGGCACATAAGAGAAGAAATGACTGACGAGGAGTTTGAACTGTTTACTGAAACATTAAAATTAGCCGGTTACTCTGCCGAAGACATAAGCAGTCTGTACCAAAAGCATGATAAATCCTGACAAGCTGGGTTTCATTGTTGAGATCATCCGAAAAAACCGAACGCTAAGAATAAAGTTTGCACAATGGAATCACCATCTGTTTAATGTGATTTACATGCCAAAACCCAATGCGGTTCCGACGGCTGGCTTCCAGCGTGAAATATTTTCTCTGACTGAGAAAAAAGACGTTGAGCTTTGTGTGATTGCAGGATTCAGGGAATCCGGAAAAACAAGCATATGTACAACTTCATTTCCCATCTGGTCTGTTCTTAGCGGCCAATCCCATTTTGTGGTAATTGCCAGCCAAACGCAAACACAGGCAAGGCAACATTTGGGAAACATACGAAAACAACTGGAGAGTAATCCCCTGCTCAGGAATGACTTTGGCGCGCTGGAATACGAGTCAGATGAATGGGGCAACCGAGCCATCACTTCCAAAAAATATGATGCTAAAATTGTCGCCGTATCAATTGAGGAAGCTGTCCGCGGTTCGCTTTATAAATCATGGCGTCCTGACCTTATAATTTGTGACGACATTGAAGATTTAAATTCCACAAGAACGCAGGAACAGAGGGATAAAATCTATCAATGGTTTGTTTCAGAAATAATTCCGCTGGGCAGCAAAAACACAAGAATATTCGTGCTGGGAAATTTCCTGCACGAATATTCTTTAGTCGGCAGGCTGATGTCACAGATTGAATATGGCGAAAGAGATGGCGTCTGCAAACGTTATGCCCTAATAGATAAGGATGGCAAATGCATATGGCCTGGAATGTACCCGACTCCGGAATCTGTTGAAGCAAGGAGACGTAAAATTGGCGACGAGCCTACTTGGGAACGGGAATTTTTGTTGAACCTTATTTCAAGTGATGACAAGTTGGTTTTACTTGATTGGATTCACAGATACGACGAGCTACCGGAAAGGTATGCCGAAAAAAGTTACATGTACGGCTATCAATACACATGGGCTGCCGCCGACATGGCAATTTCAAAATTGCAGTCAGCTGATTATACGGCAATTGTTTCGGCTCAGATTTACAGAGATGACGGAGAGTTAAAAATTTACATCCTTCCCAATGTAATAAACAAACGCGTTAACTTTCCGGAAGCAATAGACCTGATGAAAAATCTTCTTGATTCATATGGAGAGCGATCGTCTACAAAAATGTTCATTGAATCAAACGCATTCCAGAGTGGATATTACCAACAGTTATTTCATGATGGGTATAATCAAGTGGTGGGCGTGAGGTCTAAAGACGACAAACGAACCAGGCTGAGCATGATCACCAAATTCATAAAGGACGGCACAATCCAGTTTCCTAAAACTGGAGCGGATATCCTCATAACTCAGCTAATAGGTTTTGGAAAGGAACATCACGATGACGTAGTCGACGCGCTGACCATGCTCGTGTCGCAAATACTGGAGGAGCATGAAAACGGCAGAAGCTTAAGGGGCTACATAAAATGGGTCGGCGGAGTACCAAAGCCCAAACCAAAGCCCAAAAATGTAAAATGGCCGATTATCGAGGAAAACGATCAGAAAAAAACAACCCATATGCCTAATGGGGAAAAATATGTTGAGTCCAAAATTAAAGGTGTGGGCAACTTTTACAATCCTCCAAGCCAGGGCGAAATCCCGGCGTTCAGGAAAAACGCAGACGGAACTTACACCTTAAAGCCGTGGATGAAATCAAACCCGACAATTGAGGAATTAAAACAAAGCCCATATATTAAATTCAACCCGGATGGATCCTACGTAGACCGCAAAGGGCCGGACATGATAATCAAGCACGAGGACGGAACCGAGGAGGAAATAATGTTTTGGTGAATGCCTCCCGATGTAGCCACGAAGATGCGTACAAACAAAAATCCGAGAATAACCCGGACTTAATTTTTTGTGTTAAGAAGCTATTTGCCCGACGCTCTAGCAGCTGCTTCAATCCAGTCGCCCATATTATTATAGCCATCGTCATTTACCCAATCATAGGTTTTATATAAACCTGAAAAATATATATTCCTATCATTCCTTGTTATATGCCAATCATCAAATGGATTTCTGCCTTTGGGGCTAGTCAGACCCTTACTATTTTTTTGATTATGTATATAAATACCTAATAGACCATTCCCCTTTTTATAGCTGCTTGTTATCTCATAGTTTATCCATTTTCTGCCAGCAGTATCGCTACCAATTAGAACCACTGTCACAGAAGTCCCTTCCAATTGTCCATCAATCCACCTTTCGATATCAGAATCTCGTTTTTTCTTTACTTCTTCCCATTCTACAGAATTAAAGAATCCTGCCGCATCTCTATCCTCCTGAGTAACCCAACTATTCTTTACCTGAGAAGCCCTCCAACAGTCTGGAGCATAATGAAAGCTAAAAAATGTTTTTCTTGCCATGAATTTATTTTATTAAATATGTAATTAACAGCATAATGATTATCAGTGTCATATAGAAACAAGCAAGCGTAGGAGAAAAAATCGAATACAGCCAGCTATTATTCTTATCTTTTTTGTACTCATCTCTATTCATTGAAAAATTGACATCTTTTTCTTCAAGTTTTGCGACATAGTTATATAAGGCTCTAAATAATCTCTCCTGCGAAAGAAAATATCCATCTAAAACCCAAAACATGATTAGTATGAGATATGCTATAAAAACATACTTTTCGTTTGCATTACTGGTCGCTAACGCAAAAAGCGCGGTAATCAATGTGATCGCCCACCCTTTTAAGAAAAAAAGATTACCGGCCATTCTGGTTATTATGGATTGAATAAACTCTAAATGTTTCTGTTTATTTTCCATGTTTTTACCAACAGATATTAATGTTTGTCCTAATCTGTTTTTGAAGGTAGTTTTCTACATCGTATATTCCGCCTACTTGATCGATTAAGCCATCGTCTTTTGCCATCTGGCCAAGCATAGAAGATCCGTCAGCCAGCGTAGCGACTTTATCTACGCCTAAATTTCTATTTGTAGCGACATCATTTACAAAATTATTATAAAGAATTTTTACATCTCTCATAAAAATTTGCTGCTCATCCGGAGTCAGCGGTTTATCGGGATCTCCAGCATCCTTGTATTTACCTTCGCTCAATTGATAAAATGTTAATCCATCTTGAGTATTTTTATCGGCATTACCCACATATGACATTGTCACTCCTATGCTACCAACATCTGAATCCGCAGAGGCTACAATATATTTAGCCCCAGAAGCAGCAAGATATCCAGCCGAATCTCCTCTTTCCCTGATTAGAGCTATGGTTGGTTTAGTCGAATGTTTTAACGCCTCTGCAATCTCCCAACCACCAACTGGAGAACCGCCCGATGAATCAACTTGAAGCAGTATGGCTTTTATAGAGCTATCTTTGTTTGCTTTTTCTATTGCAGCAGTTATCTCTTCTGCTGAAGCGATATCCTTACTTGCCTGACCGCTATTATCGCTGGCCTCATTTCTATATGTATAAAGTTGCCCATAAAGTTTTACTCCTTGGACATTACAACGATTAACAGGCGATAAAAATGGCTTCTGAATGAATATTTCCAGTAAGAAAATTATTATTAATAAACCCAATCCTAAAAGATAGAATTTTTTATCTTTAAAAAAAATCACCATGTTTCTAAAATTCTTTTTTAGTTTTTCCTTATTCATAATTCATTTTGCGTTCTAATCATTTTCAATATTAACGTCGCTAAGAAGCATTACTCTTAATTCTCTTTTTATTTCATCCCAGTCTTCTGTGTTCAAAACAGCGATAGTGCCACCAATCCAAAAATTAACACTATCATCGTCTTTCCATACGGTTAGAAGCGGGCTGTCATGTATTTCTACATTTTTAGATTTCTCATACCTCGGCAAAACATGGGTTATTTTTAACTCAATTAGATTACTATTTTCTTCTTGGACGGTTGCCCGAGGTTTCAATTTTTTATTTGTTTTCCCTTTGTTCACCATATTTAATCCGTAATTTTTTCTATCGCTTTTTTATATTGGCTAAGTAATTTTTTAATTTCACTTTTTGATAACCCGGGTATAATCTTGTAACCACCAGCATAATTCATTTTCCTCATGATAAAACGCATTTTGGCCTCTTTATGCACCTCGAACAACTCACTATTTTCAATAACAAACTCAAGGATGGCATGAGTAAAATTTTTGTTCCTGCCCTGAGTGCCAGTTGTGAGAGTTCTGGTATAGTCCAACATAGAAAATAATTCCTCAGTAAGTTCATATGGATTTTTTCTCGACGCATCGTATGTCGAATATGCTCCCCACCAAAGTCGCGACATTCCGTGCCTTATCAAAGTATTCGGACTGATACCGTTTAAATACCAATGCTCCATAATATAGCTCTCTCTTTTGCTTTTATCCGGCAATGGGAATCTTAATTTCATATATTTCATGCCGTCAAAATGAGACAAGTATGTCCACAATCTCGCGTCAGAGGCCTGAACTGGGGTCAGATTTTTATAACGCTCAAAAATAATTTTTGCATTTTCATAATCATAATGACCGTTTTTGTCAGGAAGACGTAAATCTAATTTTCCATCAACTTTTATATCAAAATTTTCCAAACAATCATCTTCCTTGAAAATTGGGTCATTTTTTTCATAGCGTCCGATAAAAGATTGATTATCAGTCAATTTTTTACGGGCCTGCTCCAGCACACTTAATTTTATTATCTTTTGATTGGTCATAAAAATTTATTCCACTTCTAATGAATTATCTATAAATAAATTTAATTTGGTAAGCGTCCTGCTTAAGGGGCTAGCGAGAAGTAACTGAGCTATATTCGGTATATTAACGGGTTCGAACTCCAGAGTATTAATATCCTTATCGTTTTTTATTCTGAAATCCAGCAGTTGATACCACTTAAAAGCTTCATAAAATTTTACGTTTTCAAGCATTTGGTTCATGGCGTAAATAAGAACCGGTAAGACAATTGATGACAAAAAAATATCATCGAACCCAGACTGAGATGCCGTACAAAAAGCAGAGTAGTCCTCCTTGCTTAGAGTTACAATAATCCTATCGGAATTTAGATCGATGGCATAGGGACCGTTTTTGTTCTCACCAGGATGTATTACCAAGAAAGAGGAAATCCCACGCTGGTCTTCCCATTTTTTTGACGCAATGAACTCTGATTCTCCGCCATAGCCCAATACGTCTCCTGCTTTTATTGTAAAAAGACGATTTTCATAATCGGAATTAACTCCAGTCGGCTTAAAGTTAGCGGCGTCTTTTACCGCAATTATATAGAAACTGGCCATAACCTTATCTCTGAGACAGGCTGTTTCAATTTCTATCTTCTGCCTTCGATCTGTACTCAAATATGTCTGGCGAAAAAGAGTTTTGGGACAATTTATGTCTACGCAAAATTTTGCCTCTTTTTTTGACAACATATCTTCAATCGACTTATTAGATATGTTATTTACAATATTAATTACTATTTTATCTTTTCCCATTACCACGTCCATGGATGTTGTATAGTCTCCGGAGACATCATCTCCCAAACCCAAAACCGGATGCGGCAACGATAATTTATTTATCTTCATATGGTTGAATATTTAATGCATATCGATCATTATCTTCAAAATGCAAGATAATTTTTTCCGAACCTTTATCGCCTATTTTAATTTTGGAAACTTTATCTCCGTCCACGTCCAAAGGGAGACCCTCGGAATTTTCCGCACCTTTTATAATAACGGAACCCAAAGAATCGTCTGTGCCAGCCGCAACCCTTAGGGAAACTTTTGTCCCAGCAGGCCCGTGCATGACAACTTCGTGGGCTACCATACCGTCTTCTCCTACAATCGCATAAGAACGCAGAGCAACATTTTTTAATAAGCGACCTGTTTTACCGCCCGCAGGATCCTCTCCGCCCTTTTCCTCTAAATTATCAATAATTCCTTCACCGCCAGAGCCGCCAGTCTCTATTTCTATCTCTTGTTTTCCTTTTTTAGAAACTTTTGCACTTTTCTTAATTACTATAATTTGATGTGCCAACTCAACTTCTTTTTTATCATTACTGTCTGCGCCAACTTCCCGTGCCGTTTCGCCCGAAGAACTCCCCTTTTCGTCCGTCGCATTTGAACCCGCACCTTCCAATTCCCTCGGATCCTCCTGAGTTTGGATAAATAAATATTTGGAAAGTCCCGGAATGTTAAGCTCAACGTCATCTTTCGCGCTGAAAATTTGTCGCAACGAATTTCTTATAAATTCCTTAACTTCTTTCTCGGCTTTTTGGGCCTTTTTATAAATGTCTTCGGTTTTTTCACGTGCATTCTCGGGGTCCCACTGATCATGCTGGGGATTTTCCATAGCCCTCAATATTGTGTTGCCTTCTTCGTTATCGCATTCGAATACTCCAGCAAACGGATTAGGAAGAGGATATTTAATCTTTTTAATTTGCATTCCAGTTGCCCTGAAAAATGATATTCGTTTATTATAGTTCTCCTTCGGAAGAATCTTAAGATAAACCTTCCCTAGTGTCGGAAGACTTTCCGGAAAAACTACATTATTTTCGCTGACGTAAGCCAGATATGGTTGCAATGGATTTTGCAGGTCATCGGTTTCTTTTTCAATTTCTTTAAAATTATCGAACATCAGCTTCTCAAGCGTACTGGAAGATATTTCAAAATCATCAATTCTGACAATCAACGTATTTTTTAAAATCGCCAGCCAAAAATTTGTAAGTACCGACAGGGTTATAACTTTTTCCCAATTGGCAGTCTCATAAAATCCGATTATAGAGATGTCGGTTCCTTTTTGAGTGCGTTTAAATAAGGCCGGAATATCTTCGGGGTTTCTTACGGGTGCCTGCTTAGTATAACCAAAGGATCCTGTCGATTGATATTTATCACCGTTTCTTTCATGGGTTACCAGTCTAAGCTTTCCCTGGAAAACATGTTTATTTTTACCGTAAATACTCGATACAAAAATTGAATGAAAGGAAGACGCTGCATAATAAGCTCCCTTGCCCAAACCAAAAGACCCACCTGATCCGCCTACTTTTGGGCTTGCTCCGGAGGATTTTAAAAAATTATAATAATTTCCGTTTATATCATCATCTTCTCCAGTCATACCCTTCGTATTGTAATCGGCCACTGTCAGTATTCCTATTTCATCGTTTGTTTTTAAAACTTTATGAGCTTTAGAAAAAAAGTCCACACTGGATTGGTTATTGCTGTAATATTTTTTACAAGCTTCAAAAATTTCCGCGAGTTGTTCGTGGCTGGGTAACTCATGAGCATTAATTTTTTTGAAACGAAATTCAGCGATTACCGGTTTAGTTGTATCGTCAACGGCATCGATAATATTTTGAATAGATTCGCGTGCGAGAGAATAGGCTGGGTGACCCTTGAACGTTGTGGTTACGGAGTCATTAAAACCAATCTCTTCGCCCCCTTCGGTTTTAGCAAACTCATATACTAATTTTTGATTACCAAATTTCATAAAATTATAATTTAAACTCTTTATCTTTTGGCAAATGAAACTTTCCTTTAGCATCTTTCATGGCCTGATCAATCTCGGAGAATATTTTTTTAATCTGCTCTGCTGTGTATGAGTAATTACCTTTGTTGCCGCAATTTCCAAGGATGCGCAAATCCCGTAAGATAACTTTTGTTCTACGTTCCGCAACCCTTTTAAAGCGGTCTATTTTTGATTCGTTTTCCATAAATAAGATTAAAAACCGATAGTGGTTAAAATTCTATTGGTTTATATCTCTTATTATACTCAGGTATAAAACCTTGTCAATAGATGTTGAAATATAAGCAATAGGCTTAACTATAACTCTTATATAACAACTCTTTGAATTTTATCGAGAATAACACCGCAATCCCCTTTAATTTCATGCTCCCACAAATACAAAACCTTCCATCCGGCACCTTTTAGTTTTTTCCGTACCGCGAGATCCCTGATTTTATTTGCATCAATTTTTTTCTGCCAAAATTTTCTGTTCGAAACCGGAATTTCTCCATGCCATCTGCATCCGTGCCAGAAACATCCATGAACAAATACAGCAACCCTGGGTTTTAAAAAAACAAAGTCGGGGCGTATGCCGACTATCTTTTTATGTCTATTCCAGCCGTTAATTTTTTCTTTACGAAATATTTTTACTAATGCCAGCTCAGTTGATGCGTTCCCGCGACTGCGAACCGCGGACATATTACGTGAACGTTGGTCTTTAGAAATTCTGTCAGTCATGTAGTACTTTAATAATTTCTGAAGCGACAGCCCTTATGACCGGAACGGCAACACTGTTTCCCAACTGCTTCATCCGTTGGGTTGGACTGAGATTTTCGGGGAATTTAAAATCTTCAGGAAATCCCATAATTTTTAGCCCTTCTTTTGGACCGATAACTAAAATTGATTTATCGGTTCCGTTATACGAATCCCAATTATGCCTGTTTCCATGAGGAGATCCCCTGCCACCCACACGCAACGTGCGCCCTATGACATCAGGCCAAGGTTTACCCAGCGCACGTTCAAGCGTCACCTTCTCTTTGCAAAAATCCGGAAACCTAAAGGCCATCCGAGCGGATTTTTTTATTTTTTTCTTATGGAAAGCCACGATATATATTCTCGGTCTATTGGTCGGAGCTTTAAAGTCTGAAGCCCTAAGTACAGTCCATCTTTTCCCTTTATTCACTTTTATATATTCCTTTGCAATTGCCTTATCGCTGAGTCCATTCAAATTTTCAGGAATGATTATATCGTATCCACGTTTCTCCAACTGCTGCAAAATTTTACCTAATGTATAACCGTCATCGTGGTTTGCGAGGTTACGTACGTTTTCCAAAAAAACAACACCAGGTTTTTTTACCTCCAAAATTCTATCTATATCAAAAAATAACGTGCCACGATTTGCATCTTCAAAACCTTTTTTATGACCAGCCTGACTGAACGGCTGACAAGGAAAACCGGCGCAAAGAATATCGAGTTTTCCTGAAATAACTTTATTAATTAAACTGTCTGATTTCTGTTTTGTTTCCTGGTGATTTGTTAAAAGTCTTATGTCCTTCCAAAAGTATTGCCTGATTTTATCCTGATTGTCTTCTTCATATGTATATCCGAATAAAGTCGGGTTTTTGGTTTTAAAATATTCTTTATATGTTAATCTTGCAAAACGATCAAACTCATTTACAAAAACACATTCGGCTCCGAGATCATGGAGCGCTATATGAAACCCACCTATACCCGCAAAAAGATCTATAAAGGAAATTGATTTTTTACTATTTTTTTTCGTCATTTTTCATTCATATTAGCTCTTTTAAAGTCTTTTGTGAAGTATGAGTTACCGACAGCTTACCAACTGATGGGGGCTGGACTCCTCAGCACTATTGCGTCATCCTTGTCCTTACAAAGGTCGAATGTGGGATATAGACAATTAAAAACAAAACTATGCAACAAATAACAACAACGCAAAACAGTCGGCAATCCCCCGTAGTAATCGCTCCTACGCTTAAATATTGCCTCTATGCGAGGAAATCTACGGAGGCTGAGGATAAACAAGCTTTATCCATTGAATCCCAGGTAAAGGAAATGCTGACACTGGCGCAACGTGATAATTTAAACATTATTGATATCAAACGTGAAGCCCATTCTTCTAAAGAGGTTGGCCAAAGAATCGTCTTTAACCAGATGATTGCCGAAATTCGAGAAGGAAAATACAACGCAATTTTGACATGGGCTCCGGACAGATTAAGTAGGAATGCCGGAGACCTTGGATCGGTAGTTGATTTAATGGATCAAAAACTACTTATTGAGATAAGAACTCATGGCCAACGATTTACCAACAACCCAAACGAGAAGTTTTTGCTTATGATTCTCGGAAGCCAAACAAAGCTGGAAAATGACAACAAAGCGGTAAACGTAAAACGAGGGCTACGAACCAGATGTGAAATGGGATATCGCCCCGGAGTAGCTCCAACCGGATATTTAAACGAAAAGCACGTAGATAAAAAATGCCAGTGCAGAATAGATCCAAAACGCGCTCCTTATATAAAGCAAATGTTTGAGAAAGTAGCCAACGAGCAATGGTCAGGCAGAAAAGTTTTCCGATGGTTACTGGACACTGGATTCAAAACCAAAACCGGTAAACCATTAGTACTCGGTAACATTTATCTAATTTTAAGGAATCCTTTCTACTACGGTGAGTTTGAATATCCAGTAGGAAGCGGAAACTGGTATAACGGTAAACACACGCCGATAATAACAAAAGAGTTATTTGATAAGGTACAGCTGACACTAAACGAAAATTTCGTTCCGAAAACAGAATCAAAAGAATTCGCCTTCACTAAATTAATTAAATGCGGATATTGCGGATCCGGCATATCGGCCGATGAAAAATTTAAAAAGCTAAAAGATGGAGGCGTGAACCGACATGTGTATTATTTCTGCAACAAGGCCAGGAATATAGATTGCAAAAATCCGATGATAAACGAGCCAAGTTTAATAGATGAGCTCATAAGTCTGATGGATAAAATTGACCTTGATGAACTTGGAATAAAATCCAGAATCGAACAGGAAATAATCAGATTTAATAAATTCAGAATCGGTGTGCTGGGACACAAAAAAGAAACCCATAACTCGGATATAGATGTGAGAAATTACACAAAATATTTATTGCGAGAAGGAACACTTATTGAAAAACGCGAACTCCTATACTTCTTAAAAAGCAAACTTGTATTAAAAGATAAAAAAATAACATTGGAATAACTAAAAAAGCATGGAAAAATCTCCATGCTTTTTTAGTTTATGCATCACTCATATTATAACGCTGAATTCTGAGCGTCCATGAAGAACTTATCTATTTCCTTTATGAGACTATACGCTTCGGAAATGTTATTTTTAAGTGCATCTATATTAATAATTACATTCTCAAATTTAATACCTCCATCTTCGTTGTCGATAATAATTTTTGTACGCACCGTGCCATCATTCTTCAGTGTTTGCCAATTTGCATGCACAATATTATTCCGGAATGTATTTATAATCTTTAATCTATCTCTAATTGCTACTAATTCCTTTTTCTTCTCTTGGCCAGTAACGGAAATAAAATTAAGCAAAATGCCATACAAAAAATCAATTTTATCTATCATTCTCAAGCTCGCTATCATTCTATACCCCGTATCGTGAGCCCTGTCACTTATCATGTCTGAAATAACTAAATTTATAATATTTTCTACAGAGCTAAAAACTATTAAAAACTCTCCGATAGCTTTAACATATTTTGTAGGAATATCATCAAGACAATCGTAGTCTCCTGACTCGTTATCGAATTGCTCTAGTTCTTTAAAAGACTTTACTGGCATAATTTTTAGTTTAACCCTTACGGGAATTTTATTTATAACTTTTTTATGTTTTAAATTTTTTTCTAAATACCTTTGCTAAAAATATTCTAATAAATCGGGGAAGTGGCTTAATAATATTATTAAATTTATTTACACGATCTGGTGGCAAAAGTAACTGTCCCTTTTCAATTAATGGTATTTCATAAGGAAAACAACTCAAAAGTCTAAAGGGAATATACCCACGAGCGAGTTGATCTTGAGTCCAATTATCTTTTATCCCCAGTAATCCATAACCTTCTCTTACAATTGTAATAACCTTCTCGTTTGGATGATGGATAAAATCTTCCGGAGCATCAATCAATTCTGGTTTTTTGTAGGTACCAATATAGGCATAATAGAGACCAAGGAAAGCTTCTATATAAGCAAAAGCATTATTCACGAGAGTCATCCATTCTTCATGAGTATATCTTTTTATAGGATGGAGTATTCTGATTTCACTGAGATACATTGAGTAATCAGAATGGAATATAGAATTACGCAACTTGTTGTCAATAAAATCATCAAAAAGGGTTATTTTCATTTTCTGTTTTTTCGCCCTGCTTTTAATTTGATCAATCTTGTTTTGAAATGGTTGAGATCTTTTTTTACCATTTGCGTCTGTATCATCTGGAAAATTATTTACTCGATATGTTCCGCCCTCAATTACATTCAAGAGATTTGCTAAAAATTCATATGGTACTGACGCTTCCATAATTAAACCATACATGAATAATGCGTACGGATCCGTTACAGAACTATATAAACCACTACTAGTTATACTTTTAAAAGCATCGTGGGTTTGTATAAAAGTCTCAAATGGATCCCATCCCACATCCGTATAACCTCCTTGTCTTATTAAACACAAAATAAACTGAAGTTCGGAGGTTTCTTTTGCTTTTCTGAAAAAAGGATCCAACTCGTTTAGATATCTTAACTGAGTCTGAAGAAATTTAGGGTGTTCTTTTTTTATTTGTGGATCAAATCTCCAAACATTATTTTCATAGATAAAAATTCCTCTCATAGATTTATACTAACAAAAAACCGCTGAATTTCCCAGCGGCTTTTTGTTATTTTTTTGGGCAAAGCTGCGAGTCGCAACTATGCGCTTTTCGCCATGCGTATCAGTCACCTGACTTAGCATGTGATGGCTGCGGGACCTGGACTCGAACCAAGATAACATCCTCCAGAGGGATGTGTCCTACCATTAGACGATCCCGCAATATATTGTTTACTTACAACCTATCCTACCATAAGAATAAAAAACGGGCTATACCCCTTGCATCGGGCTGTAACCCTCCGGATTATAGATCCAGGTGCTTTCTTACTGCGATAAGGGCGGAAATTGCGCCTAAGCCCACTCCAAAGCCCAGCTGTATCAATACAAAAATAAACCAGTTGGTTAAAAAATAACTGAAAATACTGAAACCCGGCAACATAATTTCAACGCTGGAAGACAAAAAATAAGCAAAAATTCCGGAAAGAATAAAACAAATTATAAATGCGACAATTCCGTAAATTACTCCCTGGATTACAAAAGGCCCCCTTATAAACCAGTCGGAAGCGCCGACTATTTTCATGGTGCTTATTTCGTCTTTCGAGTTTTCTACTATGAGCCTTATTGTGTTAAAAACAACCGACACAGCTATAATTGTTAGCAGTATTCCCAGTATTAGACCAAACAAATTAACATTAGAGGTAATAGAATAAACTTTTTCTATAGTCGCTTTGGGAAATGATACTTTGGCTATCAGTTTACTGAAGTCGGACGTCTGTAAGATATTTGAAACCGATGCATATTGAGAGGGCTCCCCGTCAGTTGTTATGTTCAACGACGCCTGAAACGGATTGTCGCCCACCTCTGAAAGCGCCTTTATCAAAACTGCGCTGTCTTTGTGATTTTCGTTAAACGATGCCAAGGCCTGATCTGCCGAAATATACTCCACGTTTTTTATATTTGGAGACATTTTTAATATCTGGTCCTTCACTCCTAAAATATCCTGTTCTGTTGTGCCATTTACAAAATAAGCGGTGATATCAATTTTATCTTTAATCTGCGAAGTCAAATAACCGGCGATGCCCTGGAAAAAGAAAAGCCCGGTGGCAAGCATGATTGTAATTGCCAAAACAAAAATAGCGGAGATTGATATTCCCCTATTTCTGCTGAAATCATTTACCGCAAAGTTTAAAATTCTTTTAAAGTTTAACGCCATATATGATCATAAATTTTAAATAATAAACCGCCCTTCGGCTTCATCTCTTATTATTTTTCCGTTTTCTATAGTTATAACTCTTTTTCCCAATTTGTTTATTACTTCTCTGTCGTGTGTTGATAAAATAACTGTTTTTCCTGTTTGGTTTATTTTACGTAAAAGAGAAATAACTTCATAAGTGTTATATGGATCCAGGTTTCCTGTAGGCTCGTCGGCAATGATAATATCCGGCTGGTTCACCAAAGCCCTGGCAATCGCAAGGCGCTGCTGTTCTCCCCCGGAAAGTTCGTTTGGGAAATTGTTTGCCTTGTCTTTAAGCCCTATACTCTCTAAAACTTTCGGAACCTGTCTGTCTATCTCTTCGTTATCTTTTCCTTCAACCTGCATAATGTATGCCACATTTTCATAAACAGTTTTTTTAGGCAATAACTTATAGTCCTGATGAATGCACCCTATTTTCCTTCTTATCTCTTGTATTTTAGCTGAGTCTGCGTCGTTTAACTTTGTGTCATCGAAATAAATTTCTCCGGAGCTTGGCGTTTCCAGCCCCAGGATTAAACGCACCAATGTTGTCTTCCCCGCTCCGGATTTCCCAACAATAGAAACAAACTCTCCCTTTTTTATCTCAAAAGAAACGTCCTGTAACACAACCGCGGCCGGCGGGTATATTTTTGTTACGTTGTTAAACTTTATCATTATTAATCCTTATCATTTAATTTAAGTTCTGCCTCTATAAAATCATCTAATTTTCCATTCAAAACCCCTTCTGTGTCCGATGTCTCATACTGAGTCCTTAAATCTTTAACCATTTTATAAGGGTGCAAAACATAAGATCTTATTTGGTTTCCCCATGAGGCCGAAACCAAGTCTCCTTTTATTTCCTTAATTTTTTTTGCGTGCGTTTCCTCTTTCAGCTGGTAAAGCTTCGCCAATAAAATTTTCATTGCGTTTGCCTTATTTTTCCCTTGAAGTCTTTCTGTTTGAGAAGCCACAACAAGCCCGGTTGGTATATGCGTTATTCTTACGGCCGATTCTGTTTTGTTTACGTACTGTCCCCCGGGACCGGATGCTTTATATGTATCAATTCTTAAATCTTCGGGCTTTATCTCCAGCTCGACATCATCCCCTTTCAACTCCGGCAAAATATTTACCAAAGCAAAAGAAGTTTGTCTGAGTTTTTGCGCATTAAACGGAGAAATTCTGACAAGTCTGTGAACCCCGGATTCTCTTCTCAAAAATCCGTAAGCATAATTTCCGGCTATCTCCATTGTGACGGACTTAATTCCGATTCTTCCTTCCGGTCCGCCGCCCTGCCCGAATGCCTGATGTAAAATATTTGTTTTAAAACCCTTTGAAGTGCAATATTTTTCATACATTCTTAAAAGCATTGTCGCCCAATCCTGAGAATCTTGTCCTCCGGCTCCGGAAAATATTTCCAGTATCGCGTTGTTTCTGTCGTATTTGCCCGATAAAAATGTTTTAAATTCCTGCTTATCTATAAGCTTTGTCAGAAGCTCTATTTTGCCTTCAACCTCCGTCTTAAAACTTTCATCCTGATTAAAAACTTTCAGTTCCTGCAGCTCGCTTTCAATTTTTTTAATTCCCGAAACCTCTCCTTTTATATCTGAAATTTCCTGCTGAATATTTCCTGCTTTTTCTGTGTCCTGCCAAAAATCAGGGCTTAGTGATTGTCTTTCAAGTTCTTTCAGTTTTTCTTCCTTCCCCTCGATGTCAAAGACACTCCATCAAGTGATGGAGCCTTTTCTCTAAATCCTCAATTTTATTTATAATATCTGCCATAAATTTTTCAGTTCAGGTTAATTTAATTTATCATATTTTCCATAAAAAAACAAAGCCCAACTTTTTCAAGTTGGGCAGTTTTTTTGTTAGCTTAACCCCGCCGCCTCTGAGCCGATGGTCGGAATCGGACCGACGACCCACACTTTACGAAAGTGTTGCTCTACCAACTGAGCTACATCGGCAAAGGTGGCGGGGCAAACTAAACTGAAGCGACGCCATAATAATATATTAACCTACTTGAAGAAAAAGTTAAATAAGTTAACCATCGAATTTACAACTCCCTGGTAAACTGTGTTCTGTGCGCCGGTTGGGCCTGACGGAGCCTGAGCCGGTGCTTGGGCCGGGGTTTCGGACGGTGGAGGGCTTGATGGCTGCAAATTGGTTGGAGGTGTTGTCTGGGGCTGTTCTACGAACGGACTCTTGGAGAAGATTTTCCTCAGCTGGTCTTTTAATTGATTAACTGCGTTGGTAATGTAATCGATAACTGATTGTCTGTTAGACTGAGCGCTTGTCGGGGCTGTCGGGGCAGAGATTGTTGTACCGCCGGTTGTTGTGCCTTCTGTAGGCGCCACAATTGTCGGAGCTTGGCCTTCAGGCGCCTGCTCGCCTCCCGGAGACGTCGGGGTTACCGGCGTGGTTGTGGTTGCCGGGGTTTGTGATGCCGGGAGGGTTGCTCCGCATCCGTATAGCAAGTTCAATTCTGCTCTTGTCAGAGGACCGACTGTTCCTGTCTGGTTGATTCCATATTTTACCTGGAAGGAGATCACTGCAGAAAGTGTAGCATTTCCGAACACTCCGGAGGCATCTGCGCTGACGCTGAGGCCTTCGTTGGTTAAAGCTGTTTGAAGGTTAGAGACTTCTCCGCCCGTGGTTGAATCTGTATCTCCGAATGCCATGTAGGTGTTGAATAGGTGGCAGAATGGAGCGGGTGGGGTTGGAGCGGGAGGAGTTGGAACAACCGGAGTAACCGGTACGACCGGTACGACCGGCACAACCGGAACGACCGGAGGTACCGGAGTGCCGATAGATAAGGATCCACCGCCAATACCTCCCGTCGAAACAATAGCGCAAGCACTAGTGTAGACTGACACTGTTGAGCTTTGGGCTGTGTTAACCGAATCTCCGTTTCTGGCTTTTACTCTGAATGAATAGCTTCTTCCGCATGTTAATGAGGTAGACTGCCAGCTTGTTGAGGTAATCCAGCCGGAGTTAGTTGAGTTGGTTGTATTCTCAACGTAGTATTGAGTTCCTGTAGGATTTGAATTTGCCTGCCATGAAGCTGTAATCTGAGTTCCTGAGTTAGCTGAGACCGCAAGGCCGGTTGGGACGTTGGCTAAGGTGTAGACGCTTGCGGAAGAAGAGTAGCCTGAGATATTTCCTACGGCGTCTTTGACTCTTGCCTGATAAGTGTATTGTGTGTTTGGCGTTAAGCTTGTGTCAACAAATGTTGCTGAAGACTGGAATGACGAAACCGTATTGAAGGTTACATTCTTGAACTGATATGGCGCTGAATCCAAGCCTGACGCCAGGTCGGCGGCTCCGCTTGCAGTTGCAGTTATCTGAGTAGCGGAGTTGGCTGACAACGAGAGAGTAAGTCCTGCCGGGGCGGTAGCATCAATACCCGAGATTGCATCAGACATGCTGTATGTTGTATTTCCATATGTGTCTGTTGCACTGTAACAAACCTTTGTTCCGTTGTCTGACTCACTGCTGAATGTCTGACCATTGTAAGCACTGAAAGTTAGAGTGGCATCACAGACCGAGCCGGTGGTGTTGCTCATTAATAAAGTCCCGGTGTCTGTTGATGCTGTAATTGTTTTGCTTTGGGCGAAAGATGTGTCGGGGTTATTTATTGTTATTACCGGCAATGCGCAAGTATTATTTGCTCCGCATACAAATCCGTTGCAGTCAAAGTCAGAACCGCATTCTGCGCCCAACTGTCCGTCTGTACAGGTAAAGGCATATAATCCGGAAGAATATGTATCGCAGTAGAGGGTGGCTCCGCTGCAATCAGCAGAAGTGGTGCACCCTGATCCGCCGCCGATAACCGCGCACTTATTTGTGCTGGTATCGCAATAATCTCCTGATACGCAATTAGCATCAGCGCTACAATAATCTCCGGTGTTTCCAAATAGGCAGGTGCCAGAGCCACATGTTAAATAACTGAAGTTCACAGATTTACAATCGCTTAACTGATAGCATTGGCTTTCGCAGGTATTCATACTCCTAATACAATAAGGCGTACTGCCTCCGCAATCGGCTGAGGTATTACATCCTGTAGTCTCACATATACCGTTATAATTACTCGAGCAATACGGCGCGTTATTGCTACATCCGCTTCCGCCACCCGTATCACCGACGTTGCAAGGATCCCCGGGGTTACCATCATAACAAATCCCTGATGCACATACTGTGGCGCTGGGATCAACTATTTGACAGTCACTTAACTGGCTGCAAGTGGCTGAGCAGCTTCCGCTGACACAATAAGGAGAGTAACTGCTGCAATCGGTTGAAAATGTACATGCATCTCCCGAATTTCCATAACCGCAAGCTCCGGTTATGCATGTCTTGGCTCCAGAACCGCAATCATTTATACTCGTACAGTAAAAACTAGAGCAACTGGTTCCTGAGTAACCTCCGTCACAAGTGCAACCTGTTCCGTCATATGTTCCATGGCCGGAGCACCAAAAATTATTGTCATATGCCGAACAATCAGCTCCAGTCCAACCGCTGTTGCAGGAACAGGAGTTGGCGCCTTGGCAATAACCATTGCCGGAACAATTGTTTACGCCTTCGCAGGAAAAACTTGAGCAGTTAGAGTCTCCATTCCAACCGGAATCGCAAGCGCAGGTATCGGGCGCAGAGCATGTTCCGTGCCCATTACAATTGCTTTCGGCAGAACAATCTGCCGTACCGCAATCTGATCCGGTCCAGCCGGTAGAACATTGACACTCATCCGGACCATCGCAAGTTCCATGCACGCTACAATTACTACAAACTGGCGTGCCACAGCCGGATCCTGTCCAACCGGAGTTGCAAGAGCACGAGTCAGGCCCAATACAAGAACCATTGCCGTTGCTACAATTATTAACTCCGGAGCAGTCTGGCGTACCGCAACCTGATCCGCCCCAGCCGGTAGCGCAAGAACATGATCCGTCATTCTCACAAGTTCCTCCGTTTCCGCAAGTGATAGAGTCACAAAAGGTACAACTTGGCCCGTAATAACTTGTGCTACATGCCGAGCACGAACTATTTCCCTGCCAGTTATTATAACAAGAACAGGAGAAATCAGGCTGAATATCTCCATGTCCGCTACATGTGATGGCGCTGCTGTATTGGCATGATTCTCCTGCATATCCTGGATCACAAGTACACGAGGCGCCATTGTATGTACCGTGACTGCTGCAATAATAACTGTTATCATATCCGGCGCAATAAGTTCCCGTCCTACCTGTGGTGCAATCACAGGCTCCGGTTAAAGAATCGCAAGTACCGGCTGCATTACAAGTATTAGAGTCGCAATATATAGAACAATCAAGTCCATAATAATTATCACTGCAAGAACATGTATCGTTGCCTACGCAAGTTCCGTTCCCATTGCAGTTGCTTTCAGCGGTACAATCAAAACTACCTCCACCGCCTGACACGCACTTATGCGTACTAGTCATATCACAAGTATTTGGAGATGCACAATCACTATTGCCACCACAATAATCTCCTACTGCACCCAAGCCACAAGTATGGAATCCATAAGTGTCGCAATAATGTCCCAATGCGCACTCACCGCTGTTGCAATATGTTGATATGCCACTACTGCAAGCATTAATACCATAATAAGTGTCGCAAACTCCTGAATTACATTGGTCTCCGGCGTTGCAGTGGTCTGTGTCATTGGCTCCGTTAGTGCAGATATGGTTATCAAGCGATGAATCGTCATAACCGCAGAATAATCCTGTTCCGCAATCGCTCTTCTGGGTACAAGAATCCCCCAATCCGCCTCCGCTGGTGCTAACGACGCAAGCATGAGTTGTAGCATCACAAGAATCTCCGGGTACGCAATTTCCATTTACAACACAAGGCTCTCCGGTATTTCCTGCCGAACATTGGTTATAAACGCAATAAGGCGCACCACTTCCACAATCTGTATCACTGTTGCATCCGCTGCTCTCACACACACCGGCTATGCAATTAGGCGTTCCTCCGCTGCAATCGCCCGAAGTAGAACATGCGCCTGCCGGATTTGAGATAACTCCATTGTTAGTATAAAGAGTGTAAATATCATTTGACCCTAAGGCCCTATCCCATACACCCACTTCTTCAATGTTGCCTTTTATATTTTGGTGACCATCTCTGGCGCTCCCAAGATAAAAGGTCGGGTTACTATTAGTTACAAGGGGAAGTGACTTACTATCCACAGAAGTTCCATCCAAATATGTTGTCACTGTACCCGAGTGATATACATAACCTACCTGGTGCCATCCGGACATATTTGTAAGGTTGCCAACTCCTATTCTAGTGTTTCCATTCCCGCAACTATCAAACTCTAATACGTTTGTGTCTATCGCTCCAACATAACTTCCGACCTCACTACCATCTCCGGAACAGGTTCCGTTGCCAAGCTCTATAAGCTCATGACCGCCTTGAGGACTACCATCGCCGTAGAGCCACATAAATACCGAGTGATCACTACCTATGGCTACCTGAGGGATTGTTGAGGTAATATAATCGCTGATTCCATCAAAAACTGCAGCTTGACCAACTTTTCCTGATGTATAACTTACTGGTCCGTTCCAAGTTCCATTATTTCCGTTACCGGAGTAATCAAAGATGTTCCCGTTCAAAGGATAATAGGCGACAAGGCCGCTAGTGATAGGTGTTGTTACCCATGTAAATGGTGCAACATTCCACGAAAAAGTACTAGGGTAGGTTCCACCTGTATTCATGGCTGATAAATCCATGCCCCAATAAGACGAAGAATATATTGCCCCTTGGTAAGTATCATCTAAATAGAAACTATCAAATTTTGTTGTGTCAGCCACTTCCCAACCAAAATGGAAAGTTCCGCCATAGCTTGAACGATAAAGTGTATACGAATAAATAGTATGTCCGGCAATGGTCCTTACGCCCTCATAATAACCGATATCATTGATGACCCAGCCATCAACTCTTATATTCATGGAAGATCCGACTAATTCGGCGTTCCATGGAGCAGAGATACAAGCGTGAGTATCAATTGAACAAGCATTTGAAGAAGTACACTCAGCATCATCATTGCATTGCTGGCCTACGCTTCCGTCGGTACATGTGTCTGCAGAGTTGTATGTATTGCAGTAGTTATTCGGACTCGTAGAGCAATCACCATTTGAAGTACAACCGGAAGGACTAGAGGAATTAGAAAATCCGGGTATAACTCCGTTGTCGGCATAAAGTGTTGCAACCTCATCTGCGCTCAAACTTCTGTTCCAAACTGCAGTTTCGTCAAGCATACCATTAAAAGAATATCCTGCATGGTCATATGTATCTCCAATAGTTAATTCCGGGTCAGCAGCCTGGGTTATGTTTCCTGTCTGAGGAAATGTGCTATCTATGACTCCGTCAACATATAATTTTACATTTGAGCCATCGTACGAGCAAGTAAGATAGTGCCATTCATTTAAGCCCAGTGATGAGGTGAAAGAATATGACCATTGTCCACCAGAAATATTTATCATACATTGAGGCATTGAGTTGAAAAAAGCTATTCCCCAACTGCCGATAGTATGAGCATAAATGTCATTGCCTAATAATACTCTGTCCCCTGCAGCTGCATACATCCAGGTACTCATAGTAATTTGATTACCTGTTATGCTTAAATTAGAATTGCTTGCAGCAGTATAAGAGTTACCATCAAAATATCCCGCCCGTCCTGCTTGTCCTGCCTGAAAAGTTACCCCCGTATTTGTATTATTAATTCCATTTACTGAATAATCGTTTGCATTCCCGTTAAAAGGAAAATATGCTACTACGCCGGCACCAAGAGGAGGAGCTGCGCAAACCAAAGAAATACAGTAACCCGATAAACATTGATCTCCCGAAGTGCAGGATTGACCGTCGGCAAGTACAGATACGCTGCAATCCGTACCAGTCCAACCGGATGGGCAAGAGCAAATATTTGGACCATTGCAAGAACCATCGTTTTGACAGCTTATTGCATCACAAGAAGAAGCTGAGCAATCGCTGTTACCCTGCCAACCGGAATTACAAGAGCACATATTAGGAGAAGAACATGTCCCGTTTCCATTACAGTTGCTTTCCATAGAACAATCCGGCGTATTGCAATCTGCGCCAGTATAGCCACTTGGACAACCGGCACAAGTATTTGGTCCGCTACAATATCCCATATGACAATCTATTGCATCACAGGAATATGTCCCACAGCTGGAGTCTCCCTGCCATCCTGAATTACAAGAACAAGAGTCCTGAGAAGCACATGTTCCGTTTCCATTGCAATTATTTTCCATACCACAATCAAACGAAGCTGGGGTGCTGCAATCAGATCCGCTCCAACCGCTGTTGCAGGAACAAGAGTTGGCACCTATACAGGAACCGTTGCCACTACAGCCACTTATGTCGCCGCAATTATACGTTGAGCAGTCAGGCCCTTCCCATCCGGAGTTACAACTGCAACTATCCTGAGAAACACATGTTCCGTTTCCATTGCAATTATTTTCCATACCACAATCAAACGAAGCCTGGGTACTGCAATCTGATCCACTCCAACCGCTATTGCAAGAACAAGAGTCGGCACCTATACAAGAACCGTTACCGTTACAACCGCTTACGTCGTTACAATTGAACGTTGAACAATCAGAACCTTCCCAACCCGAGTTACAGCTACAGTTATTATCAGAAACACATGTTCCGTTTCCGTTACAATCACTTTGCATAGAACAATCTGCTGCTGGCGGCGTACTGCAATCAGATCCGCTATAACCACCCGAGCAAGAACAATAGTTAGGACCCATACAGGAACCGTTCGCACCGCAGTCTATGGCATCACAAGAATATGAAGAACAGTCACCGCCTCCTCCTTGCCATCCCGAATTACAACTGCAGGTATTAGGGCCCGAACATGTCCCGTTTGCGCTACAGTTATTTTCCATGGAACAATCCGGAGTCGCACAATCGGCTCCTGTCCAACCGCCGGGACATGTACAAGTATTTGGACCACTGCAAGTTCCTCCATTTTGACAACTTATTGCGTCGCAGGAATAAACTGAACAGTCTGAGGCTCCCTGCCAACCGGAACTGCAAGAGCAAGTGTTAGGACTGGCGCAAGTCCCATTTCCACTGCAGCCATTCTCCATAGAGCAATCAGGTGTCGCACAATCAGTTCCTTCCCAGCCGGAGTTACAAGAACAAGAATTAGCGGCTGCACAAGAGCCATTACCCGAACAATTGCTTACGCCGTCGCAGGAATACGAATTACAAGTTGGGTCTCCCTGATAACCGGAGTTACAGGTACAGGTGTCAGGGCCGGTGCAAGTTCCTTGTCCGTTGCAATTACCTTCGTTAGAACAATCATATTGGCAGGTGTTAGATCCCGAATCGCAAAAATATCCTGAATCGCATGGAGTTGAGTCGTCGCAATATTCTCCATAACTAGGATCTACTATATAATCTATATCAACAGCGCCGGTAATCTTCAGATCAAAAAGATCAGTTGGTGTTTGAAGACCGGTAAGCAAAACCTTAAAAGTATCTTCGTGGTCAATCGATGGGAATGTTGCGACAAGAGGCCCTTCCGTGACGTTGCCGTCTTGATCTGAATATGCAGGATAAACCTGTATTAACGCAGGCTGGCCAGAATTCGTCGGCTTAGCATATATGGTGTTGTCCTTTGTACTGTCTAAAGCTTTATTAAAAGTTACCCTTACATATTGGCCATCAGTTATTGAAGCATAATTTCCGTCTTTTGTTTCGGTTTGAGAATAAATATCTTCAATTATATTTTTGTCGGCGTCTAACCTAAAAGCTTTGGATGTTAAAATAATATCGAAAATCTGCACGGACAAATGGGGAACAGTCCATTCAACATAATCTAAATATCCGTTCCCGTTTGTATCGTAAGCCTTAAAAGTTATATTTTGATTCCCGTTATTTTTCCATTTAATATGAATTTTTGATTCTTCCCCAACCCTAAATACTTCAGGAATTTTAGCGGAAGCCAAAACATCCGTCAAGGGAGCCGCGGCATCTTCGTTAACGGCTGAAACTGTGACTTGCTCTCCGTTATCAGTTGGAATTGTCACAGTTTGAGGAGCCGGAGTAGTATATTGTACGGCGACATATCCTGAAGCAGGTATAGCTGAGGCCGGTGTTCCGGCAACAGAAACAGTAACAACTGAGGGCGCGCTTGTAACCGAACCGCTGGATGCGGTAATATTGGCCGTTCCTTCCGCTTGAGGAATAACAATGCCATAACTGTCGACTGTGGCCACTGAAGTATTATCAGAGAACCAAACAACGCCCACATCCATTGGTGAGCCGTTTTGGTCTAAAGCTGAAGCTGACAATTGCTGAGCCGGTCCGCCGACTGTTAAGTTTTCTATTGACGGAGCAATATTTATTGTTGTTAGCGTCCTATTGGAATTATTTTCTGATGGTGTGGTACTTGCTTCCGGAATTGCGGTTGTCTCCGGAGAAGGGTTTACCTCGGTAATCGGACTGACCTCCGTAGGAGCGGCGCCTTCCGAAGACGGTGTTTGTCCGGAAAGATCAACAAACGTCCCTGTGGGGGTTGAGGTAACGGTCTGATCCGAGGAACCGCTGGTCACGGTCTGGATTACATTATCCACTGCATCTCCTATGTCAGCAAAAAAATATTTGAAAGCATTGCCCAAATCTGCAAGCGAAAAACTGCTGACGCTGGACAACAGATTTTTTTTAGCAAGCTCAGCGGCTTGTTTTGCGCTTTCAGCCGCAGCTTGCTGACGCTGTTTTAAAGTTAAGGGTACCTTAGGTGTTGATGATAATATATTTTGAGCTTGATCCGTGCTGACAGTTGCAATTTTTATGTCATTCGCCCCCTTCGGCAACTGAGCAATGTACTTTCCGCCCTCAATCTGACTGAGCCCGACCAACATTGTCCACGCAATAGGTTGCCCTGCGACAATTTGTGCCTGCTTAACTGCAACTCCTTTTATAACTTTAGTGACTGGTATCTGTGGAGAAAAAATTCCGGCGCCAACTCCGAGGAACACAATTAGAAATATCGAAAGAGTAGAAACCAAAACAAGCCCCTTCTCTCTATTTATCTTTTTTTGCCTGTGTGCCTGGATAAGATCTGCAGAAAAAGATATTTTTTTAGAAGTGCTTTTAATATTTTTCGCCTCTCCTTTATTTTGTTGTTCCATTTTAAATAAATAATTAAGAGGAAAAGAGTAATTATTTTTTTACTATTACTATATTATATAATAATACAATATGGAAAACAACACCCAATTTTGCACACGACAGAGTCAAGTTTTTTTAAAAAAACTTGTCGGTAAATTATATCAAACTGCATTCGGTTAAGCTAATTTATGAGCGAGAAACGGGAATCGAACCCGCGTCTCAACCTTGGGAAGGTCGTGTACTACCATTGTACTACTCTCGCATTGATCATTTAAAATACTACCCTAAAATCTATCTTTTATCCACTGCCAAGCGCCGGAGAACCATCCTGTCCAGTTGCTTATGTCGAAATAATTCTTAGAAGCTGCAACTGCTTCCGGCTTTTTCTGCGCCTTTATAAACATATACTCAGTCTCGCCTGGTTTTGTTTCATTGAATTGTTCATACCCAAGCTTTTCCAGATAATCAACATTATCTGAATTGGCTATCTCATTGTTTAAGGTTTGGCTGCTCTTTTTAATATCTGCAATCTCTTTTTGATACACGGTGATTTGAGAAAGAAGTTCTTTTTTCTTATGATATATTTTAACATCGGAAATAACCAAAACAAAAACAATAACTATAAGTATGATGCCAACGGTTTTAAACAAAAGCTTATCGTTGAAAAATTCCCTATTTCCTTTTTTGTGGAAATCTGCTACCATTATTGTATTAAAATAAAATTATGCCAAAAATCAAACGAAAAACTATATTTAAGGTTACCTGGGCTATCTTGATAAGCTTGGTTGCGATAGGAACAATTCTGTTTTTAATCGCACCGGTCTTATAGCAATCATACCAGGTTTTTATCCAACTCTCAACTATACAAAAAATCCGCTTGACGCGGATTTTTTATACCTTTTTTTACGCCATACCGATGCTATTAACCGCCGATTCATAAATGTCCAATATCTTTTTAGCTCTATCAACGGATATCTTAAAATCCGGGTCATAAACTATTGAATTTCTTGTCTCGTGAGCCTTCAGGACATCTTCAATAATCGGAGCAATAAGTCTGCCGGCTTTTTTTAGAATACTTTCAAAATTATCTCCATCATACCCTCTATTATCCATAACTTCCGCCAAAAAATCGTCTGCGTCTATTATTGCCAGTTTATAGTCTGATTCCGCCCCGGATTCAGTCCTTTTTTTAATCTTGGCCCATTGTTTTGACATCTCGCGAGCGCCATAGGCCTGCCACGAAAAAAACTCTGTTGCGTCTTCCAAAAACTTATACTGAAGCCAGGAAGAGTTTACCATAAAATAGATTACCAGTACCAGAAACAACACCGAACAAAAGATAAAAAACATCTTTACCGGAAAAAGCATATCCTGTATCTGAGAAGATGAAATAAAATAAATAAAATCCTTAATTCCAAAAAAATTGTATAAAGTTTCCCACGTCATTATTCTATTTTACCCGCATGCAAAAAAAATGTAAATAGGACAAACCCTCCAAAAACTAAAACAAAAAGCTTAGCTGTGCATAATTCGCGCGATAGCGTAAATTTTACATAGCTAAGCTTTTTTTTACTTGGCCTAATCCAACCTGTCCGCCTATAGGTTTGATGCAATTTTATTGCTCAACAATACAGCGGATTTCATTACCGGGTTTTACTTCCATAAATCCGGATTTTATATTAAAAAATTGATCCTTTTTATTTTCGTCGGCAATTCTGATGGCGCCTGCTGTTAAAACCGTAATTAAGGCCTCATGATTATCTAATACAGTTATCTCCCCCATCGCTGTTTGGCAATTCAAAAGCGAGGCTTGCCCCTGAAATAAAATGTTTTTTAATGAGTAGATAAATAATTTCATTCTTTATAGCAAAACTATGCCTTATAAATCTCGTCTATACCTCCTTTGAGATAGAAGTTTTCTTCGGGTACTTCATCGTGTTTTCCTTCCAATATTTCCGCAAACCCTCTTACAGTATCTTCCAGTTTAACGAATTTTCCAGGTCTGCCGGTAAACATTTCTGCCACGAAAAATGGTTGAGACAAAAATTTCTGTATTTTTCTTGCTCTGTCCACCGTTTTTCTGTCTTCATCTGATAATTCTTCAATTCCCAAAATGGCGATAATGTCCTGCAAATCTTTATATTTCTGCAAAACTTTTTGCACATCTCTGGCAACTTGATAGTGTTTCTCTCCGACTATTTTCGGGTCCAGGGCGCTTGAAGCCGATGCCAAAGGATCTACGGCAGGATAAATTCCTATTTCCGTTAAAGCTCTGTTCAAAACAATCGTTGAATCCAAATGAGAAAAAGTTGTTGCCGGCGCAGGGTCTGTTATATCGTCGGCAGGAACGTAAATTGCCTGCACAGACGTGATTGAACCATTTTTAGTTGAAGTAATCCTTTCCTGCAATTCGGCCATCTCCTGAGCCAAAGTAGGCTGATATCCGACGGCGGAAGGCATACGTCCCAGCAAAGTCGAAACCTCTGAACCTGCCTGAGAAAATCTGAAGATATTATCGATAAATAAAAGAACGTTTTTCTTTTCCTCATCTCTAAAATATTCAGCCATAGTCAAAGCCGACAAGGCAACTCTTGCGCGGGCTCCCGGCACTTCATTCATCTGCCCGAAAACCAAGGCTGTTTTATCGATAACTCCGGAATCTGTCATGTCCTTGTACAAATCATTTCCTTCTCTTGTTCTTTCTCCAACTCCGGCAAACACAGAGGCTCCACCGGATTCTTCGGCGACGTTTCTGATTAATTCCTGCAAAAATACTGTCTTGCCCACTCCGGCTCCGCCAAAAAGACCGATCTTTCCTCCCTTAATAAACGGTGCGATTAAATCAACCACCTTAATTCCGGTTTCAAAAACTTCAGTCTTTGTGGCTTGTTCTGTGAATGCTGGCGGATTTCTGTGAATTGGCCAATGTTTTTTAAATTTTACATCAGTTTTATTAAGAGGTTCTCCGATTACGTTAAATAAATTTCCTAAAACCTCCTGTCCGACAGGCACTTCAATCATTCTTCCAAGGTCTTCTACATCCGCTCCTCTTTGCAATCCGTCCGTAGACTGCAAGGAAATTGTTTTCACCTTAGTTGAATCAAGGTGTTTTACAACTTCCAAGATAACGTCTCCCTTCGGCCCTTTTATTTTAAGCGCGTTATAAATACTGGGCAAAGACGAACCTTCCGGGAATACCACATCCACGACCGGACCTATAATTTGAATAATTTTACCTTTGTTCATAATAAATGTATTAAAAATTTTAAATTTAAAGTTAAAAATTTAGCTCAATGCTTCCGCTCCCGCGCTAATCTCCGATATTTCAGTGGTTATTCTTGATTGTCTGGATTTGTTATATTGCAGGTTTAATTTTTCTCCTAAATCCGAAGCATTGTCTGAGGCTGTTTTCATTGCCATGCGCCGAGCTGAATGTTCTGAAGCGTTAGCCTCTAAAATCAAATGATAAACCTGTATAAAAAATAAATGTTCTGCTAATTTTTGTAAAACTTTTTCGGCGGACGGTTCAATCAAATATTCTTTTAATTTTGTTTTATCGGGGATAAAACTTATCTGCTGTTCTTTTATCAAATCTGCAAATTTTCCCCGTTCAGGAATAATTTCCTGTATTGTTTCTCTTATATGGTCGAAATCAACCGGTAAAATTCTTCTTACGTGCGATTCCTGCTTTAAAGCTGACCTGAAATGTGTTGATACTATAACTACCCTGTCCCATTTTTTGTCTAAATATCCGCTGATTATAAAATCAGTTATAGGGTGCACCTGCTCTGTCGTGGTATAGTCCCCCACTGCTATAAATTTTTTAACAATATTTAATCCCTTTTTTATGAGATAATTAGATGCTTTTTCTCCCACGGCCACAAAGAATTTTTCTTCTTTTGCATATTTATCTTTGTCCCTTTGCATATGGGATTCAAATTTTCTGAAAACCGAGCTGTTAAATGCTCCGGCTAATCCCTTATCTGAAGAAACCAAAACGAATAAAACTTTTTTAATGTCTCTCTTTTTAAATAACTCAGGAAGTTTTGCCGAATCCAAGCTGGATATTGTGGCTAAAAAATCAAGCGCCGCAAAAGCATAAGGCCTGGATGCCAAAGCTATCTCCTGCGACTTGCGCATTTTGGTAGCAGCAACCATTTCCATGGCCTTAGTTATCTTGTCTATATTATTGACTGATCTCAGCCTTTTCTTTATGTTCTGCGGAGACTCCATGATTTTTTATATTTTGCTTTGCCTCGCCATAGCTTTAGCGTAGGCGGGCGGACTTTCCATTTTTTTACTTCTGATTTTCTACAAACGAACTGATTACTTTTTTAACCTCGGCTTCTGTTTCGTCGGTAATTTGCCTATCGGTTTTAATTTTTTCAATCAAACCTTTGTGCAATTTTTCAAAATAATCCAAAAACTTAGCTTCGATTGTCTGCATTTCTTCCGGCTTAAAATTGTTAAAATAATCGTTCAATGCCGCATACAAAACTAAAACCTGCTTTTCGAATGAGATCGGCGCCAAATCCGATTGTTTCAATATTTCTGTTACAATTTTTCCTTTTGTAATCCTTTTCTTTGTTGTTTCGTCAACGTCAGAGGCAAATTGCATGAATGTCTGCAATTCTCTGAATTGAGCTAACTCCAGTCTCAGTTTTCCTGCAACCTTTTTCATCGCTTTTGTCTGAGCGGACGATCCGACGCGGGAAACCGATAATCCGATGTTAACTGCCGGCCTGACTCCCTGAAAAAACAAATCCGACTCCAAATAAATCTGCCCGTCGGTAATTGAAATTACGTTTGTCGGGATATAAGCTGTAACGTCGCCAAGCTGTGTTTCGATAATTGGCAAAGCGGTTAAAGAACCGCCTCCCTTTTCTTTAGAAAGCTTAGCCGCTCTTTCCAATAATCTTGAGTGCAAATAAAATACATCTCCGGGATAAGCTTCTCTTCCTGGCGGTCTTCTTAAAAGCAAAGAAATTTGCCTGTATGACCATGCGTGCTTTGATAAATCATCATAAACAATAAGCGCGTCTTTTCCTTTGTCTCTGAAATATTCTCCGACGGCGCATCCGGCAAAAGGAGCCAAATACCAAAAAGCTGCAGGATTTGAAGCGGAAGCCGAAACCACCACGGTGTAAGCCAAAGCATTATGCTTTTTGAGCGTCTCTACTATTTTCGCGACCTTAGACTCTTTTTGTCCGATAGCAACATAAATACAAATCGGCGGATTTTTCGGGTTGTCCTGAAGTTGGTTTATTATAATATCCAAAGCAACTGCCGTTTTTCCGGTTCCCCTATCTCCGATAATTAACTCTCTTTGTCCTCTGCCGATTGGAATCATAGCGTCGATGGCTTTTATTCCCGTGTGCAAAGGAGTATTCACTGATTCTCTGCCGATAACGTTTGGCGCATCATTTTCCAAAAAATTAAACTGAGGTTTGTCTTTTTCACTAAAAATAGGGCCCTTGCCGTCCAAAGGATTTCCCAATGGGTCGATAACCCTTCCTAACAAGTTTTCGCCTACCGGAATAGAAAGAATTTGCTTGGTTCTTTTCACCGTTTGTCCGGATTTGACCAATGATCCTTCTCCTAGAATCAAAACTCCCACGGAGTCTTCTTCCAGGTTTAAAGCAACGGCCTTAATTTTATGTTCGCCGGCCTCGATAGTCAGAACTTCCTGAGATTGGACGTTGGTTAAACCGGATATCTTTGCGATACCGTCTCCAACTTCAGACACTTTGCCGATTTCCTCCCATTCGGATTTGTCTTTATACCCTTCTATGGCCTGTTTAATTTTTTCGATTATTTCTTCGCTCATATGTTTATCTTGTTTAATTTACTTTGCATCGAAGAGTCAAATTGCCGGGAATCATTAATTATTATTTTAATGCCCGCTATTAATTCAGGATTAATTTTTTGCTTAACAACATCTCCCTTCTTCACGAAGCTGTCCATTATTTTCTTCTGGGCGGAAGTTATTTTCCTTGCAGTTTCGAATGTTATTTTTTTATTCCCCTGCTTGGCTAAAATGAAATCCTCGGCCAAATCTAAAATTTCCGCCGCTTTTCCCTCATACCCGGTGCTTACCAGAAGCTTTATAAAATTATTTACAATCTTTTTTTCTTCTGAAGCTAAAATCCCTCCTTTTTTTGAAAGGACCTCAGCCAAAGCTTTCGCATATAATTTTATTGTTTGCTGTTTATTCATTTCTGGCGCCTTCGATCGCTTTTTTAATAAGCGCCTCGTCTATGGCTTCAGGTTTTAATTCAACTGTTTTTATGATTGTCTTTTTAACTAACTCAACTGCACTTTTAAGAACAACATTTTTAGCTTCTTCTTGTTGCCTCTTATAGCTGTCCTGCAACTCTTTTTGTTGCTGGATCTGGCTATCCTCCATTTTTTTCTGCAGCTCTCTGCCCAAGGCTTTTGCCTTGTTTTCAGTGGCCTTTATCATTTCCATTGATTTGTTTTCGGCGTCTCTTATCTTCTCTTTGCCGATTACATCAATTTCCTTCAATCTGATACCGGCTTCTTCCGCTTTATCTAATCCCTCTTTAATCTTTTTATTTCTTTCTTTTATAATCTTTAAAACAGGCTTATATACAAAAAACCTTAAGATTATTAAAATCAATAAAAAGTTTACGAGCTGGCTCAAAAAAAGCTTCCAGTCGATTCCGAATTGGCTTATAAAACTGCTCATTTTTTGTATTTTTTACTATTTATTATCTTATTATTAAGTAAACTTGATAATAAGAGCGATAACCAATGCATAAATAGCGATTGATTCTGCGAAAGCGATTGCCAAAACCATGTTTGTCTGGATTTTGGAAGTTGCTTCCGGATTTCTTGCTATTCCACCTAATGCGGCGGCTCCGATCATACCGATGGCAATACCAGGTGCGAGTACTCCTACTCCCACGGCTAATGCTGTTGCCAATAATTTCATTGTTTCTACGTCCATTTTTTTATATTTAATTATTTATTTGTTTATATTGCGACCTTTTAATAATTATTAATTAATGTCCTGTTTCATGCTCAGCTCCATGTTCTGTCGTGTGCAGTGTCAAAAATACCAGTGTAAGCATAGCAAATACAAATGCCTGAATCGCTCCGAAAAACATTTCCAGCATCATGAAAGGAACCGGCACTATATATGGTAACAGGAAAAACATGATTGTCAGCAAAACTTCTCCGGCAAAAACATTCCCGAACAACCTGAAAGAAAACGATATAAATTTGGCCATTTCAGATAAAAATTCAAGTATTCCTACAAAAAAGTTAACAGGACTGGAAAAATTTAAAAACTTTTTGAAATGAGTAAAAAATCCCAGCACCGTTACTCCGAAAAAATTTGTAACCAGCACGGCCATTACCGCAAAAGCTAATGTAAAATTCAAATCTGCAGCCGGCGAACGGAAAAGCGGCACCTTGCTTCCGCCTACGCTATACATTAATGAACCGACCCCCGGGATAATTCCCGACCAATTTGATAACAGTATAAAGACGAAAATTGTTAAAACTAAAGGTAAATATTTTTCCGCTTTTTCTCTTGATCCTAAAACTGATTCCATTAAGTTTAAAAACATTTCCACCAGCATCTCAACGGCTCCCTGAACTTTTCCCGGAATCAATTTTATCTTATTTTTAAAAATAACAGAAAAAATTATCAAAATCAAGGACACGGTAACGGCTAAAAGCAGGCCGTTTGTGATGCCAAGCCCGCCGATATTAAACAATTGTTGCGCCCTTAATGATATTTCTTCCACGTTTTTAAATTATTTCTAAAAAACAAGCTCTATTGTATACTTATTTTTAAAAAATTACAATAGAATATTTTTTTCCTTCAAAGGAAAACACCCCAAAATTAGGGATGTTTTTCGCACGAATCCATACATTTTTAAACTAAAAAATCCTTAAAAACCTAACTTTTCTTTCACGATAATCATTGTGAGCCTTCCGGGATTTACTTCTTTATTAATGACAAGCTCTTTGCTCACATTACTTCCCTGGCCGTAAGCCTTCATGGCCCTTGCATTCTCCAATGGGAGAACATAATCGGAAATTCTTTTAAACGCTTCTTTTATGTTTTTAACAATTTTCTGCGAGCCTACAACCCAGATAACGTGGCTTGAACCAAAAGCATATGCGGGCAATTGGCTTCCGGTATTTGATACAATAACAACCTTTCCGTCTTCAGTGACCGCGTGAACACTGCCTATCGCCCATTCCGGGGCCGCGCCAAGCTTTTGCATCTCCAGACCCTGGGTTGCCTTATCCATCGTGGCAAATTTATTTCTAACAGAATTAAATTTTCCCGGCTTATTTATTTCGTCGGCCAAGCCTATTGTGTTGACCGTCACTGACTGCATATTCATAACCTCTGCGCCCGCCGGAATCATTCTCAAAACTGTTTCTTTGGCCTCTGCACCATTTTCCGCCACCAAAACATTTATACCAGCCTTAATCAGGGCTTCTTTTGCTGTGTTTATAGACTTTTCTGAGGCTAATTTGCTAAAGTTTTTTCCTATCATAAAATTTTTTTATAATTAATGATAAACTTATCAATGAAAAAGCGGTGAGTGCCATCATTGGTATTGATATATAATGAAACTCGGACACATAAGCTACTGTGCAGGGCTCTGATATTGTACAAAAATTAGAAGACAAGCTCTTAATGTAAATGTAGTTATGATATATAGAGATAGCCAATCCCGCCAAAGAAAGCGTTAAAACATAGTCGACAATTCCCTTGTCTTTTTTCAGCAGCGCCAATCCTAAAAGTATTGCCTCCGGGTACATAAAAATTCTTTGGAACCAGCAAAGACTGCACGGCACAAAACCGGCATAAGTAGAATAGAATAAGCTTCCCAGCGAGGCAATCAGCGAAACAATAAATGCAATTTTTATGCCGTTCCTGGAAAAAAACTTTCCGACGAGATCTCTTTTGTACGGCAATAAAACAAAAATAACCGCTAAAACAATAAAAATCTGCGAAGCTATCACGCCAAGTGCAAGAAATTTATTAACAAATGCCACTACGCTTAAAATCATTATATAAACCTAATTGGTATCCTCTTTAATTTCTTATTTATCTTATCATAATCCGGAATTGTTTTGAACACCAGCGCCCAAAATCTCTTTGAGTGGTTCAGTTCGCCCAGATGGCAAAGCTCATGCACAATTAAATAATCGGCAAATTCCGGAGTTAAATAAATTATCTTGTAATTAAAATTAAGATTTCTTTTTGACGAACAGCTCCCCCATCTTGTCTTTTGGTTTTTTATGGCAATACGATTTATCCTAAAATTATAAAATTTATTAAAATGGTTTATCCTGTTTTCCACAAGACACCTGGCCTGTTCTCTTTTTTCGATTGTGAACCTTCTTATCATTTTCATAGTGATTATATATTACCAAAAAAGCAAAAGACTTGAAAATATCTTTTTAATCTAGTAGTATGAAATTAATATTATTCCGGTGTAGCTCAGCGGTAGAGCGACGCTCTGTTAAAGCGTGGGTCGTAGGTTCGAATCCTACCACCGGAGCAAATGAAAATCCCCTTAAATGGGGATTTTTGTTTGCTCTGTGCGGTGTGATGAGAACATACTCCCCGAATTGCGAGTCCGAGCGAAGCGAAGAGCGAGGCAATGCCTTCGGGCAACTATTCGATCCTACCACCGGAGCGCTTAGCCCGAAACTTGTCTCTCTGGTTTTTGTTTGACAAAAGTATTTTATTATGTTAATCAGATGATAGCCCTTCGTCAAATTAAACCTAAGGACACAATATGGCAACGCAAGGATTGGTTACGGTTATCTCGGCAGGAAAAGTGATTATGAAAATCATAGCCGGCTCTGACGGCTATAATGTGAGAAAAGTGGCTAATGAGCTGAAAAAAAGATGGCCGGTAAACGCCGAACAGGCCTATGAGATTGCTATTCGCAACCATTTCGGCGGTACAGAAGACCTTGTCGTGATTGACGGTTCTTCGGTAGTTTTCAAGGGAGATGACGAAATACACCCGCGCTACCGGGAAACGTTTGAACAATCCAGGTTTAACCCTCGCTGGGAAAAAGGCACAGCTGACTACGTGCTCGTGATCGCCCTGCCGTATAAGCCAATAGAGTCCTTCTCACCGCCTTCTTAACCGAAGGCTTTTTTATTATAATGTGATATAATTTAATTAATTAAAAAAACATTCATGCAAAATATAGCTACGCGAATATTCGTCTATTCATCAATCGCTTTTGGAATTATCGGCATTTTAGTAGTTTTAACATTACCGGATGTCGATAAAAACAGCTCAGCTCTCCATATGATATTTATGAAACTTATGTTTACAACTGTTTTTATCATACTGCCCTCATTTGCATTAAGCGTTGCCGATAAATATCTAAACAATAAATAAGTCCTAACTCAACTTCAGCTTTTACTGCCACTTTTTAATTGAGGTGGTTTTTAGTTTATGGTAATGTTAACTAAAGTATAATTAATAAAATTATAAATATGATAAGAGGAAATTTTATTGGAGCAGCGATTGTTGCGATAATCTACACAGTTTATATTGTATGGAATCCCCTTCCAACAAAATGGCAAACAGTTTTAGCGTTAGTGGTGCTTAACGCTTTGACTATTGTATTAATGGCTTTTGCGTTCAAATAAAAGAGAACTATAATTTGCACTAAAAAAGAGGCATTTAGCCTCTTTTTTGTTTAGATTTATTTCCTTTATCTTCAGATTTTTTTAACGTGTAACAGTAGCATATTGAAAGGCGGCTAAAGATGAAGGTAGAGATGCTTGGCCGCTTGCCATCGGCACACTAAAAGTAGTTGGCACAAGATAAGCTATTATTGCAGTTGCGTTTACGTCGTTGCCACCGGTTGTGATATTGGCCGTCCAGGTTCCGTTTGATTGTATTGCAGTAACTGGCGTAGCCCAAGTTGGCTTGTTCCACCATCCTCCGGCGACTTTAATAAATACAGCTACCGCATATTTAGAATAATTAGAAGATGCAATGCCGGACACAGAACCAACCGCACTGCCGGCTTGGCCATAGATGGGCGTGCTTGTAATAGTTATCCCTTGAGGCACAACCGTGACCACGCTTGGAGCTGTACTGATAACAGATCCCGAAGTCGCGGTGATATTGGTTGTCCCCGCGGCTATCGGAGTAATTAATCCTGTCGGACTGACAGTAGCTACCGCTTTATTAGAAGAAGTCAGAGTAACTACCGGAGTGGAACTGGTGATAACCGGGGCGCCGGAAAACAGCGATGTGCCGGAATTAATAGTTGATGACGGCAAACCGATAATAGTACCGCCGGTGGCAGGGGCTGTTTGAGATACTGAATTATTACAATAAGATTGTCCTAACAATAATGGACCTGCTCCGTTCAAGCAAGGAATAAGGGTTACCACAATCGGATTACCAAACTGATCAAGCGCCGTAACAGTAATTTGTTGAGTTGCGCCTCCTATGGTTAAAGATGTTGTTAATGGTGAGAGCGTAATAGTCTTTAAAATTGGCGTGATTTTAGTGACAGTGATAACGCTTGGGGCTGTGCTGGTGATTAAGCCCGAGGTGGCCGTTATATTGGTTGTACCCGCGGCAATTGGGGTGACCAACCCTGTTGAGCTGACAGTAGCTACGCCCTTATTAGAAGAGGCCCAAGTGAGCGTAGCTGCTATTGAGGAGCCGTATTGATCAAGAGTAGTTGCGGTTAATTGCTGAGTAGCACTGCCTACGTTTAAATTGGCCGTTAGCGGAGAAAGCGTGATGGTCTTTAAAACTGCAGGTGCTTTAATAACAGTGACAACCGAAGGCGCAGTACTGGTGACAGATCCCGAAGTTGCTGTGATGTTAGCCGTACCCGGAGCAACTGGAGTAACCAATCCTGCCGAACTGACAGTAGCTACTGCCGTATTAGATGAAGACCAAGTTATCGTGGTCGCAATTGTCGAACCATATTGGTCGAGAGTTGTTGCGGTCAGCTGCTGAGAAGCGCCACCGGCCGTTAAGTTTGCTGCCAATGGAGTAATATTAATTGTCTTTAAAACCGGCGCAGCAACAATAGATTGTATGTTTACCGAATCAACACTCATTGAATAAACTTGGTTAGCGCTTGCCGATGCGACGGGTTGTATGGCGGCGTTATATGCCTGTGCCCAACCCGAATCTGGGACCCATGCATTTAAATAAAAATTCATCGGACCTGTTGGGACATGGGCAGTGTCTGTCCTAACAAGACTTCCGTCCAGATACCAAGATACTTGAGTCGGCAACCACTTAATTTCATATGTATGATAGCTTGTTACAGAACCTGAAGCGTAAGAGACAAACTGAGTATGGCCGGCTCCCAACGGTTCGTTGCCGTAGATATTTGTTTGAACCTGATTTGTTACATTTGTTAAAAGTTCATAATCAATTTCGTCGTGAAGCGTGCTGCTTCCGGGTTTTAGAGAATACAAAAATATTCCTCCGACTATGCCTTGAGTCGGATTATCCATTTTGGCACGTACTGTTATATCAATCCCCTGTCCTACCGAAAATGACTGTTTGCTGATTATTTCTGTGCCATAAAAGGAGAAACCTGCCGGGTTATAAGATTGCACGGCAATAATTGCGTTGCTATTGCTGGCTGAAGGAAGAGAAGAACTCTGGGTGCACCTAAGTTGAGTCCTGCCAAGATAAGTTCCATCGGTTGATGAAGTCCAGGTTGGTATGTACCAATTAGCAGAGCCTACGGATGTACCCGTGAAATCATCTGAAAGAAAAACTGTGGCATGTGCTGTTGCCGGAAAAATCACAGAAAAGCCGGCGAACAGGATACAAACTGATAATAGACGAGAGAATATTTTTTTCATTTTAAGTTATATTTTTAGTTATTTTTTAAAATATGAATCTGTCTTCTTATGCTACTGCTTATACAAAACTTGTCAATGATATAAGGCAGTTCTGGAGACTATGCCAAAAGTTAAGTTTTCGGGTATTTTCGATTGACAAATACAAAGAAAGTGATAACGTAAAATTACTAATTTTCAGAAAGGAGTGCAATGTGAATGCACGACGACCGCTCTTTAAAAATTCAAGCCGGATAATGAGAAAAATCGGACGCACCATGCACCTTGCCGGGTACCATAATGAGGCCGAGGTTCTGCTTATGGTCCAGCAAATCGCAAAGGACCGCCACTGGGAATGGTTCGCCTCCGCCCGCATAAGCACAGAGGAAGAAGACGCGCACGGGATCGACATTGTGGTGGAAACCTCAGATATAGGAAAGCTTTTTTTCCAGGTTAAGAGCTCACGCAGAGGAGCTGCAGAGTTTCAAAAAAAGCGCCGTGGAGCGCATATCGCAATAATCGTGGCCTCGCGCTATGATTCTCAATTGGGTTTATCCAATAAAATAACCGGCATAATACTTGCCGAGCGAAAAAGCATCATGGCCATGAGAGAAGGCAGGGAGCAATGTCAATGATTAAAAAAACTACAAGAAAACTTTCGAATCCTCACGATTGGGTGGGCAAACACTTTGGCGGACTGGCCCAGGCTACGAAGGATGGCAGATGGTTCCACGTCGACGCCGAAGAAAAGCCAATTTACCGGCAAAGATACGACTGGGTGAGCCCCTTTCATAGAGGGCGATCCCTAGTACGAAAAAACAACGGTTACTTTACCATTCGCACCGATGGTACAATTGCAAACAGCAGACCCTGAAGAAATATTCTTTTAGGGTTCTTTTTTTGCTCCGATAGCAGACCCTTAATTTCGTGTTTGTGATATAATTAATTAATATATTTTAATTAATAATGTCAAAAATACATGATTAATTATACAAACGATAATAAAAAAGAAATTTTTAGTGAAACTGACTATCCTCTGCTAATCGAAAACATGCTGGATGGTTACGCATGCTGCAAAATGATTTTTAACATACTCGGACAACCGGTAGATTGGATTTATGTAAAAGTTAATAAAAAATTTGAAGAGCTTGTCGGCATAAAAGATATCGAGGGCAAGAAGGCAAGCGACGCAATCCCCGGCATTAAAGAATCGAATCAGGAATTGTTTGATTTATATGGAAAAGCCGCAAAAAATGGGAAGGCGGGGAAAATAGAGACATATGTTGCGCCCCTTAAAAAGTGGTTTTCTGTTTCCGTGTATAGCCCAAAAAAAGGATACTTTGCCGCTGTTTTTAACGTTATTACAGAAGAGAAAGAAAGAGAAAAAAAATTACAGGATATTAATAAGCTCTTAAAAGACGTAATGGACAATTGCCCCTCGCCCATATTCCTGAAAGACCTTGACGGAAAGTTTCTGGCCATTAACTCGGCCCTGGAAAAAATGCTTGGCATGTCAAATGAAGAGATAAAAGGAAAAACCGACTATGACATAGCTGATAAAAAAATAGCCGACTACTGGCGGGACAACGATAAAAAAGTTATAGCCTCCGGAGAGGCAATACAAACAGAAGAGTCGGCTGATTTTAAAGACGGTCGGCACATTTTTCTTGCCAACAAATTTCCGCTGAAAGATGCCGATGGCAAATTGTATGGCGTTGGCGCGATATCTCACGATATAACAGAACATAAAAATGCGGAGGAGGCGCTTAAAGAGCGCACCGAAGAACTGGAAAAAATGAACAAAATCATGGTTGGGAGAGAAGTCAGGATGGACGAAATGAAAAAAGAAATGGCTGAACTAATAAAAAAGTGCGAAGAAGAAAAATAAGATGATATCTTGGATAATTTTTGCTTTTTCCGGCCCGATCTGCTGGGCGATCGCAACGCACATGGATAAATACCTTGTTGAGCGCTATTTTAAATATGGCGACGTAACCGTTTTAATGATATTCACAGCATTAATCGGTTTATTATTACTGCCGTTTATATTTTTTTATCACCCGGAAGTTTTTGCTCTGGATATAAAAAGTATTCTCGTAATAGCCCTTTCCGGTATTCTATATATGACCGCTATGGTTTTTTATCTGCGGGCGCTGCAGTCCGAAGAAGCCTCGGCGGTTGTTCCTTTTTTCCAAACAGTTCCTCTTTTCGGATTTGTATTAGCCTATGTTGTTCTGGGAGAAATTTTATCGCGCTCACAATTAATTGGAGGTGCGCTTATTTTATCGGGAGCTGTTATTTTGTCTTTAAAATTTGGCCGGAAAAAAACCAAAATAAAAAAACGCCTTGTTTTGTTAATGGTTATCTGCTCCTTTCTTCTGGCAATCAGTTCAATTATTTTTAAATTTTTTGCCATTAGGGACGAATTCTGGATAACAACCTTCTGGATGTATGCAGGAGAAGCGCTGTTCGGATTTATTTTATTGGCAATCCCCTCTTACTTCAAACAATTTTCCAAAATGCTCCGCCTAAATACCGGCGCGGTTTTAGCAATAAACGGAGTCGATGAAATAATTAACTTGGCGGGAGGAATAGGCGTAAATTTTGCGGTTTTGCTGGCTCCGATAAGTTTAGTGCAGGCGATAAGCAGTACTTCTATTCTTTTTGTTTTTTTATTTGGAATATTACTTACGATATTTTTCCCAAAACTGGGAAAAGAAGACCTGTCAGCAAGAAACCTGATACAAAAAGGAACCTCGGCAATATTTATAATACTGGGCGTAATAATTATCAGCCGATAAAAGTATCTTTATTTTTTTGTGGTATAATAAAATAATTAAATTACAGCATCTATGAAAAAACAAAAAGAAATCTCAACGCTGATCGGTCTTTTAGTTGTTATCGCCGTTGCAATCATTTTTTTTGGCGCGATTATTATTTTTCAAAATCTTGCGATGAAACAAATATTTTCGCTGATGCTGAAAAGCTGTTTATAAAAATTAAGAACGTCAGATATAATTAATAAGTTTATTATCCACAGCTCATGGAAACAAAAAAGGGTTTTACCATCATAGAATTAATAGTTGTTATCGCTATTATAGCCGTACTGGCTGCAATAGTGCTGGTCAACGTTATGCAATATGTCGGCAAGGCAAGGGATACCGCCGTCATGGCAAACCTAAAGCAAATAGCCATTCCGGCTACCACCTACTACGAAGATCAAGGCAATTATAACGGCTTTTGCAATAGCGCAGAATCCCAAAAAATAGGCCAGGCCATACATGCAATTGATCCAAGCTATGTATATAACTGCAATGATGGCAGCGGCTCATGGACAATTGGGCACGCTCAAAACAGTTGGGTTGTTTATGCTGAAGGAGGTTCGCTTTGTAATAATAAACCGGACGGATTTGTCGCCTGGGTTGATAAGGCCGGCGACGGATCAATATGCATTGGACAAAGCAACGATACCGCTGCGAAAATCAAAAAAAATAACAATAATCAGGCAAAAATAGTTTTAGCACAATATTACGGCGCCGGCGACTACAGTTGTTATAACGGAAGTTGTTATTATGCCGGATATGGAAGCGGAGATTATGCCGACTCAAACTGCAATGGGGCGTGCGGCGGCCAAGATTACTCCTGCTCTAATGGATCGTGCCAATACGAAGGATATAATCAGGGAAGCTATACTGACTCCAGTTGTAATAACTCGTGCGGCGGTGAAGATTACTCTTGTTCCAATGGATCGTGCCAATACGAAGGATACAACATGGGAAGCTATACTGACTCAAATTGTTACGGCTACTGCAGCGGAGGTGATTACACTTGTTCCAATGGATCGTGCCAATATGTGGGCAATGACATGGGAAGCTATACTGACTCAAACTGCAATGGCTCGTGCAGCGGCCAAGATTACAGCTGTTCCGGCAATTCTTGCCAATACGTAGGATATAATAATGGCACCTACTATGATTCAAATTGCAATAGCTCGTGCGTCGCCCAAGATTACTCCTGCTCCAATGGTTCGTGCCAATACGTAGGATATAACATGGGAAGCTATACCGACTCTAATTGCAATAGCTCATGTAGTGGAGGTGACTATACCTGCTCCAATGGTTCGTGCCAATACGTAGGATATGATCAGGGAAGCTATACTGATTCAAACTGTAATGGATCGTGCGGCGGCCAGGATTACTCTTGCTCTAATGGCTCTTGCCAATATGTAGGATATAACAGTGGCACCTACTATGACTCAACTTGCAACAGCTCGTGCAGCACCCATCAAGATTACTCGTGCTCTAATGGATCGTGCCAATATGTAGGATATAATGATGGAAGCTACACTGACTCCAACTGTAACGGATCGTGTGTCAGTCAAGATTACTCATGCTCTAATGGATCGTGCCAATATTCGGGATATAATAATGGAAGCTACACTGACTCCAACTGTAACGGATCGTGCGGTGGCCAAGATTACTCCTGCGAAAATGGTTCGTGCCAGTATATAGGGTATTACATGGGTACTTACTATGATTCAAATTGCAATAGCTCGTGCAGTGGAGGTGATTACGCCTGCGAGGGGAATTCCTGCCAATACGTAGGATCCAACATGGGTAGCTACTCTGACTCGAATTGTAACGGGTCGTGCGGTGGCGGTGGTAGCAACGATTACGGATGTAATGGCAGTACTTGCCAAGAAGGTTATGGAAACGAGGACTCCACTTGCAGCGCCAGCAGCGGTTGCAGTACCACCCCCAGCGCCTACTGCGGAGATGGATCGTGCAACAACGGCGAAAATTGTGCCAGCTGTTCCTCAGATTGCGGATGTGCAAGCGGACAAGAATGTCAGTCGGACGGGTCCTGCGCAAAGATGACAATCGCCAGCCCGGGATATACATTCAGCCCGGACAATCACCCAACATCCTGCGCCTGCCCATAATAATCTATAAATCAAAAACCACCTCTTAATTGAGGTGGTTTTTTATTGACAAAAAAATATTTAAGGCTAATATTGAGATACTAGTAAACCGCCCTTTGAAAAGGAAAAGAGGAGAATCGCACGAAGAATCGCGTTTTGGTTTTGAATAACTTGGCCCCGGAAGGACTGACACTTCTCTCGGGCAAAGGCTATGGGATAGACATTAGCGCATCTGGCGAGCCGACGGTTGGTATGCTTGATCACTGCGATGGGATAGTTGTGCGCAGCGCAAAAGTAGACACCGACCTGTTTCCCCGTTTGATAGCGGTAGCACGCGCAGGAGCCGGCTATAACAACATCACGGTGGACAAGGCAACGGCAAAAGGAATCTGCGTGTTCAACACCCCTGGAGCAAATGCGAACGCTGTCGCTGAGCTAGTTTTCACTATGATCGGCTATAACGCCCGTCGGATAAGCCATGCGATGGACTTTGTCAGGATGCTCAAGGGAACTGATGCCGAGATTAATACTATGGTCGAGGAGGGCAAGTCTCAATTCAGCGGGTTTGAACTGATGGGAAAAACCCTTGGCGTTATCGGCCTCGGGAAAATCGGCCTGCTTGTTGCCAACGCCGGCGTAAGGCGCGGCATGAGAGTTATTGGATATGAGGCCCATCCCACCGCCGAAAATATGAATCTGCTGGACACAAGAGTCCAAGTGGCTAAGAACATCGAAGAAGTTATTTGCGCCGCAGATATTCTAAGCGTCCATGTGCCGCTGTCCGGTAAAACCAAAAATCTGATCGGTGCGCCTCAAATCAGTCTCATGAAGATCGGCTGCGTCCTGGTGAATTATGCCCGGAGTGGCATATACAACGACGACGCAGTACTCACTGCGTTGGCAACCGGAAAAGTGTCTGCGTATATAACCGACTTTCCCTCGACTGCGCTGATTGGGAATATCCGTGTTGATTGCACCCCACATCTTGGTGCCAGCACAGCTGAGGCAGAAACCAATTGTGCGGTTATGGCCGTCAACGAGCTCAGTGACTATTTGAATTTTGGAACTATCGCCAATTCAGTAAATTTCCCGGCGCTGGAGATGCCCCTGGCACAACATATTCGCACCCGCATAGCCGTGGTAAACAGGGACGTTCCCAATATGATAGCTGCCATATCCGGCGTCTTTGGCAACGCCATCATTAACATCCACGACTTCAGAAACGCGAGCAATGGCACCTTGGGTTATAACCTCATTGACACAGCGGCCAATGTTGCCGATGAGCTGGTGGAAAAAATCCGCCAAATTCCCAATGTTATGCGCGTACGAGCCATCAGATTCTCCAAATAAAATAAACGTTTTCAATTTCATCCCGCATGGTTCGCCCAGCGGTTTTTTTATTTTCAAACGAAATGATATAATGGCTCATTATGAAACAAAAAGAAGCCTTAGATATCCTAAAATCCGGATATAATACTTTTTTGACAGGTCCTCCGGGCTCCGGAAAAACTTTTTTATTGAATAAATATATTGAGTATCTTAGAAAAAATAATGTTTCCGTTTCCATAACCGCCAGTACCGGCATTGCCGCCACCCATATGGGAGGGGTTACTTTGCATTCCTGGTCCGGCTTGGGAATCAGGGAAGATCTTGATGACCAGGAAGTAAAAAAAATCTGCGAAAAAGGATATTTGCGCAAAAGAATAAAAGCCACTAATGTTTTAATTATCGACGAGATTTCAATGATTAAGGCGTCGCAATTTGAAGCTGTAAATAAAATTTGCCAATACTCGAAAAGGAGCCTAAGACCCTTCGGCGGGATGCAGGTTATTTGTTCTGGAGATTTTTTCCAGCTTCCTCCCGTAGAACGTTCGATAGACGGCTCCCCCGCCAAAGAAATAAAATTCGTGGATGAATCTGACATCTGGAAGAAAATGGAAATGAAAATTTGCTATCTTGACGAACAGCACAGGACAAAGGATAAAAAACTGCATAAAATTTTAAATTACATACGGGAAAGCGAAGTGGAAAAATCAAAAGATCTTTTATTTGCCGATCAAAAAGAAGCAAAAACTTCAAAACGCATCTCGACCAAACTTTATACCCACAATGTCGATGTAGACAGCATTAATTACTCGGAGCTGGCTAAAATAAAAGGCAAAGAATATTTTTATCAAATGGCATTAAGGGGCAATCCCCTGGTGGCGGAAATATTAAAAAAAAGCTGTCTGGCTCCGGAAAAACTTATTTTGAAGGAAGGCGCAGAAGTTATGTTTATAAAAAATAATTTTGACGCCGGATATGTTAACGGCACACAAGGGAAAATAATCGGATTTGGAGAGGGCGACCTGCCTATTGTTGAGACTCAAGACGGCAAAAAAATAACCGTCAAATATGCCGACTGGTCTATAGAAGAAGAAAATTCGATTGTGGCGGGAATCTCTCAAATTCCGCTAAGGCTGGCGTGGGCAATCACAGTGCATAAATCTCAGGGTATGAACCTAGATTCTGCCGAAATAGACTTATCAAGATGCTTTTTAGAAGGAATGGGATATGTTGCCCTGTCCAGATTAAAATCGCTTAAGGGATTAAGGCTTATGGGAATAAACAATCTGGCCTTCCGCGTTAATTCCAAGGCTTTAGAAATGGATAAACAATTCAGAAAACTGTCCAAAACCGCTTCAGCCGAATTAAAAAAAATGTCGGCGGGAGCGATAGGCAAAAGACAAAAATTGTATATAAAATATCTGGGAGGGTAGCAAGACAAGATACAATCTGCTATATTTGTAATATAAATAACATTAAACTTTAAAACCATGAAACTATGGAATTGGCTGCTATATTTGACTAATAATGAAGAAGAGTCGCGCCACGAACAAATATTCGATGTGGTTTTTTTATTCATCAATACAATAGCGTTAATCGTAGGCGCCTGTTTGTTTATTTCCCATGGAGATCCGGAATGGATACCTGTGATGATTATCGAGTATACTTGGGCATTCGATAATATGCGCAACAACCGAAACTGGTAAAAATATATTTTTGCAATAAAAAAAGGGGCTGTTGCATCAGTCCCATCGGCTGGAGTTTACTTTTCCTCCTTTACAAACAAATATCTTTGTCACTCTTTCACTCCTGCGCAATCCCATGGTTGCGTGATTCTTCTTTTCAAGCAGTGCTTGACCCTGCATTCGTCGCAATACCATAGATTATATTTTTCGTCCGTTGCAATCAGGCGCCACTCGGGCCGCCTATCTATGGCCGTCTGCGGGGATTGCTCGTTTGTCAATTATGGGCTCCTGACTTACCATCTGGCATCCAAATGGTATCGCGCACGTTTCCAACTCGCATCTTCTGTAACATCCGTTACCCTTAAACCTATACTTTCCGCTCCCGTCCAGAAGCCTGCCCTTATTCTCCCACGCACATTCCTGGTGGATATCGGGCACAGAACTCTTATCAGACGTGGTGCTCATGGGGCTCCCTCATTAATGGGTTTAGTCGCGTTCGACCCGCTAAAACATCGAGACAAAAATTATCAACCATGACAGATAATTTTCCTTCGCGCATACATTCAGTAAAAAATCTGCGGATGTCTCTGGGTTTTTCTCTTATTTCGTAATAATCGAAAGCTGCCTTGAAAAGTGTTTCCGGACGAGTTCCGGTTTTACGGCACAGGGCCACCAATGAAGAAGTGTCGGGAGAACCCAATCCTATGACTTCAATATTTTTCATAAATCTTCCTTGTCAAAGATCGTTATTTGATTATGCCACGTTTAAAATAGAATTCAACAAAAATAATCAAATTCTTTGAAAATTATGCCGAAATTGGCTTTCTATTTTTTATTGTACTATAATAAAATCATTAACCTTTGTTGCCTGCGTATCTCGAAAATGTAAACATCAATTTACATTTCTCATGCTTCTCCGGCAATAAAAATATGACAACACTAATATTATCTCAAATAATTTTTAACTTCGTCGGCTCAATTGCCATAATTGTAATAAGCATACTGATAGGCATAATAGCTTTTGACATAATCAAGTTCAGCAGAAGCATTAAAGATTTTTTCAACAATTTAAATCAAAAATCAAACGAGCTGTACAAAAATCTAGATAATTTTTTCGCAAGTATTTTCACTCTCCCGTTCATTTCAAAATTGTTCGAAAAAAAGAAAAAATCAAAATAATAAAGGTCGCATCAAATCTAATTAAAACAAAAAAAATTATGGCAAAAAATAACGCATCAAAGTTTTTAGAGGGAGCCGTTGCAGGCTTAGCATTGGGTGTTGTCGCCAGCATGCTTTTAGCTACAAAAAAAGGCAAGGCGATGCAAAAAGATGTGCAAAAAAATATAGAGGACATAATAGCTGACTTCTATAAGTACATTTCTCCAAAAATAAAGAAAATAGAAAAAATGGGAGAAAAAGAATACAAGGAGTTTATGAAGAATGCAGCCGAGCAATATGCAAAGACAAGAAAGATATCAGTAGAATTGACAAAAGAGCTTATAAAATATGCTCAGCAGTCTTGGAAACATTTTTCTAAACACTTAGAGAAATAAATCTCCATAAAATAAAGCGTAATTTTACCCGGGATAATATCCCGGGTTTTTGTTTTGTTGACAAAGGCAATATAAAATGTTATAGTCAATTACACAATTTGCTCTTTGTTTCATTAATATTCAGTCACAAAAAGGGGAAATCGGCAATGACTAAGACGCTGGAATGGTTAAAGATGCATAGCTGGGTAGCTCCCTTCCATGAAGGGCTGGCTCAGGCGCGGGACAAGAAGGGTAAGTATTTCCACGTTCACTTGGACGGAAAGCCCGCCTACCCGCAAAGGTTCGATTGGGTGGGAGCATTTTCCCAAGGATTGGCTCGAGCCTGCGAAGATGGCAAGTATTTCCATATTCATATAAACGGGAAACCCGCCTACCCGCAAAGGTTCGATTGGCTCGGCCCAACAGTTCGAGGACTGACCAAAGTTCGTCTCGGCAGTGAAACATTTCGGATCACAGCCGACGGCACCAGGGTGGATTAGTTTCCACAAACCCTGACTCATACGAGAAACATCGAAAGAGAAGTCTCAATGGTCAGGGCTTTTTTTATTTACCTTGAGCCGCGCCGGACAGATTGACAAAAACCAATAAATTTCTATAATACAATGTGTTATTTGAAAACAGAATAAACAGGAAGAAGAGGACATGAGAAGATTTAATCTCGCAGACGGAGACTTACAGGAATTGGTGAGAGACGCGCAAAACGGAGACCAAATTCTACTTTTTACCGGAGCTTGTGACGACTGGATCACGTGCAAAAACGGATTAATTGACAGGATGGGCTATAGATTCCGTCTTAATGGGGCAAAAACGCTTTACAGCGGTCCTTTCGACGGGTATTGCGCCCACGACGACGGCGTAGCCATAAATGTTTACGGCAAGTGGCTGCTGAACGGACTGACCGAAATAAACCCGGCCGAATTAAACATTTCCCCTACCCATTTCAGAAACGCGCCGATTATGGTAAACAGCAATAAAATTCAAAGTGGCGTTTCCGTGCTTTTCGAGGGCCAAATTGACGGCTGGCACGAACATCCCCACGGAGTTGTTGTCAAATCCGGGGATAAATTCCTGTTGATAGTTCATAAGGTTCTGTAGAACCAAAAATATTTTATAAGACTAGATTAGCCCGCAGCTTGCTAGTCTCTTTTTTTTACATAAAATTAAAATTATCGCAGACATAAATTACCGGTTTTTATTTTGACGGGGGTGCCATAAAATGGTAATAAGGAATTAACAGTTTGCTCTTTTCATTAACGTTCAACTCAAGAAATTGGAGCCTAAAATGAAACTAATACGCGTCGTGGCAGAGGGAGATTTTGAAACTCTTTTGGGGCAGGCAAAGAATGAGGACATTCTTTCCATATGTTACGGCAAGAATGATTATTGGGGCCCCCACCCCGAAGGCATAGTGGCTGAAATTGGAGACGAGCTCAGGGTTAACAGGAAAAGGCTGCTTTACAAGGGCGAGTGGGATGCGTGGAAGCCTCACCCCTTAGGAGCAGTGATTCAGCTCGGCGATAAACTTTTGCTTAACGGCGACCCGCAAAAAATCCTTTACAAAGGGGATTGGATTGCATGGGAGTCTCACCCGGCTGGCGTAGTAATTTTACTGGACAATAATAAGTTTTTGCTCAACGGCGTAAAACCGCTTTACGAAGGAGCGTGGGATGACTGGAGTTCCCACCCCCTTGGTCTGGTCATCATGCATGACAATAAGTTTTTGCTCAACGGCACAGACCTGCTCTATGAGGGAGAAATTGACGAATGGGCTCCCCATCCTGACGGCGTTATTATCCAACGGGGCAATAAGCTCATGCTCAACGGCCGAATTTTAATCTATGAGGGAGATTGGGACATCTGGAATTCTCACCCTAACGGCGTTGTTATCCAGCAAGGCAATCTTCTATTGCTTATCGTTTATAAAGCTAAAATTGCTTGAGTTTTTACAGGGCCAGGTTGCGAAAGCTCCCCGGTCTCTTTTTTTTATTTGACAAAATTTCAATTAGTATTAAGGTGTAATTAATAAACCAATTTGCACCTTTAAAATAAGGAGAAGGCTGTGATCAAAATATTGGTAGCAAGTGCGCGATTATTTTTGTATCTGCTGAAAAGGAAACCGCCCGACATTGGCACGCTCCGAGTGTGCAGCAAACCAATAAAAGGATCTTGCCCCAATTGCGGCAAGATAGCTGAATGCTTCCATCGGCCGGGCAATGAGTCTGCCGCATGGGATGATTATGATCTTTACTGCAAACACTGCGGCTATGTGAAACATGCATCCGAGCTGGCAATCCCATACGGAGCGACCAGATGTCCATTTTGCAACCAACCGCACAACGACCACAGAAAACTTCCGGAGAAATTACCGGAGATACTTCCCCATCGGGCTCTCTAACAGAGCCTTTTTTATTGACAAAATTGGCTAAAACTCATAATATTTATTAACGAAGCGGTTGAACCTTGAAAATAGTGGAAGGAAAAAATGAAAAGAATAACATTGCTGGTTGCCGTGTCTGTCTGCGGGCTACTGCTTGCTTTCATGGTATTAATGCTTACGATCAGCGCAGCGATCATATACAAGGATTATCTAGACTTCTTCCTGCCGTCCTACGCCGGTCCCGCTTGGCCATTGTGGATTTTGTGGTCCTATGTCTTGGGCTGGACGTTATTTATTATCCCATTTGAATTCATTATCCTAACGGACAACGTCTGGTCACCTCGCGAAAAATTCGGGGAGTTTATGGTGTTGGGCTTTAAGAGTATTTTTCTGTGGTGGTATATGCTGTTCACCATGGAAAAAACCAAAAAACTTTTGAAAATGCTGAAACTGAAACGGTGAAAATATGAAAATGACAAGGACGATAGTGATGGAAGGAAGTTTCGAGAACCTGCTCGAACGGTCGAGAAACGGAGATGTGATTGAACTCTGCCAGGTGGCCTATAACGATTGGTGCGCTCATCTCTGCGGTGTGAATATTATGCGCATCGCCCGCAACAACAGGTCCAAAAAATTTTTCCGGCTCAATGGCAAGCATCCTCTTACTTGTGCGTGGGACACCTGCGTCCCTCCTCGTGTTGAATTAATTGGAAATAATTTCTGGACGTTTACTGAGTCAAACATGATTGTCCATGCCGGCAAACTGAAAAGATGGGCTCCCCATCCCAAGGGCATCATGTGGATAAGTAAAGACAAAATTTTGATCAACAGCGGTAGAGTAATCTACCGAGGAAAAGTGGATGAAGTAAAGTTCCACCCATGCGGAGCGCTGGCCAGATTGGGCAACAGATTTTTCCTCGTTGTTTCCAAATAACAACTCCCGCTTAAAGCAAAACGTAAAGGCTGAGATAAGAATTCTTGGCTTCTTTTTTTTGAGCGACGTAATATAACTGCGGGGTACCCTTTGGGTCTGTCGCGAAACCCTTTCACCATTTGACGCCCACAGGCGGATTCCCCGTAGGGTTCTTTTACTAAATAGCTTTATATTTCTCCAAAGACAGCCGAAGGCGCTTCGCCCAAAAAACTCACTATTTCAAATGACATTTCTGAAATTGGTGCGGGGTAAAACCTCCTGTTGACATGGAGTATTGCATGCCCAATAAAATAATGCTATACTATAGAAGTAAGTTTCTTATTGTTTTCGTAGGGGTTTTAATAAATATAGCCTTGAAGAGAAATAAGAGGTCGGCTTACTATTTATTAATCAAGTTCAAAAACTATGGCAAAGAAATTATATGTAGGTGGATTATCTTATAATACCACCGAAGCTACCTTGAGGGAGACATTCGCAGCAGCCGGAACAGTTGAGACAGCTACAATCATCATGGATAAGATGACTAACCGCTCAAAAGGTTTCGGATTCGTTGAGATGGCAACTGAAGAGGAAGCCAAAAAAGCTATTGAAATGCTCAATGGCAAAGAGCTCGATGGAAGAACTCTTACAGTAAATGAAGCCAAACCAATGGAACCAAGAGCTCCAAGAACCGGAGGAGGATTCGGTGGAGGAAGCAGAGGCGGATTTGGTGGAGGCAACAGATACTAATAAACACCTCGTTTATTCAAAAGATCCCCCTAACCGGGGATTTTTTGTTGTACGCCAATGTTGACAAGAAATACGATTTATAGTATAGTCAAACCAGCAAAGCGGAGAGCGTTCTCCCCTTTTGAAAACAAATTTCCGCCAAAAGCGGAACGGCTAGGCAAGCCGAAACTCTTAAGAAAGGAGACTGCCATGCTAAAAGAGATACTCTCAGCAACGATGTTTGCGGTTTGTATTACCGCACCCATTTGGCTTCCCCCACTGATGCGTATGTGGAAGGCGCGAAGAATATGGAAAGCACGCAAAGAGAAAAGGAGACTGCCATGAAGGTGTTCGTCGCCATTAAGAAGGATGCGCCGATTATAGGCACACTGTTGTCAATCGACAATCTGCCGGGCTACAGGCTCGGAGTCGATGAGCTACAGGTTGAGATAGACCCCAAAATGCCCAGGGGCGCCTATATGCCTTTGGACGGAAGAATTGGTTTTATCTTCAGTAGTGGAATAGACCCGGCGTTCGTTGAACGCAGAATCTTCCAATTGTAAGAAAACGACTCGCTGCTGAACCGACAAAACAAACGAAAAGAGTGCATATGAACAGTAATACCCGCTTCCCGCCCCAGGAAGATATAACAATATACGTAGACCGGGCAGTGAGAGAGTTAGGAGTTGACCCCTCTTTGGTTAATGACATGGATAGTGCCATGTACGCCTGGCGCCTAGGCTATCAACTCAAGAATGTGGCAGTCGCCCGAAAAGTTTTCGGGACCCCGGATGCTTCCTTGAGCCAACTGGCAAGGGCCATGGCAGATGCTGAAGAAGAGGTTCTTCGGAATATCGAGCATGACCCGGATTACTACATTCCACCGCCCGAAATAAAGGAAGGATACCGCCATGGAACACTGCTATGAAGCGAAGCTGAGCAATGGTGAGACAACCACCGTCAACGCCATTAATGAGGCCGAAGCCCGCGAGAAAATCGTAGGCGTGGTCGATGACGACGTCACCATCGTCGAAATCCATCAAATGCAAGACTAAACCGACAGAAACGAAAGGAAGTAAATGAAAAAGTTGATCGGATTAGCGGTCGCAGTGGGCGATACGATTTTGCTCGTGGTAATCATGGCGGGTGCCATGTTCTGGGGAGAAACCCCGACCGGAGCGAAAAAGATCGCCATAAGGGTTATGCACGACTAGGTCGAGCATAACAAATAAGGGCCTAGATGCTGGCCCATCAATTGACTACCGCAAGAAAGGTGCGGGAATCATGCGAAAAAGCATCAACAAAGCCAAGGAACAATCTGCGGCTTTTTTTATGACAGTGATTCATTTGACTTAGATGCTTTTTTAGTGTATAATTATGACTTATATAAAGAATAAATAAATAAAAATGGAGAATATCAGAAACATCGCTATTATAGCTCACGTTGACCATGGAAAAACCACACTGGTGGACGCGCTTTTGAGGCAATCGCAAACTCACTTAAATAAGGATACTGTCGGCCAGGAAGCCATTATGGACAGCAACGAATTGGAAAGGGAAAGAGGTATTACTATCTTCTCTAAAAATGCCGCTGTTATGTATGGCGACGTTAAAATAAACATTATCGATACACCGGGCCACGCAGACTTTGGCGGAGAAGTGGAAAGGGTTTTAAACATGGCAGACGGATGTTTGCTTTTGGTTGATGCAAAAGAAGGCCCTATGCCTCAGACAAGATTCGTCTTGAAAAAAGCCTTAGAAATGGGCCACAAAATTATTGTGGTTGTAAACAAAATAGATAAAACCGGAGCCAGACCGGCCTTTGCGTTGGAGGCAACAATGGAATTATTCCTGGAATTGGGAGCAGGAGATCACAGCTTAGACTTCCCGGTAGTGTACGCTTCCGGCAGAGCCGGAAAAGCGGGACTTGAGCCTAATTTGGAAAAAATGACCGATATTAAGCCTATTTTTGATGCAATTATAGAACACATACCATCCCCTATCGCAGATCCTGCCAAGCCTTTGCAAATGCTTGTAACATCGATAACTCCCGACGACTTTAAAGGAAGAATCGCAATCGGAAGAGTTTATAACGGAACAGTAAAAGCAGGACAGGAGATAATGCACATAAACAGACAAGGAGTTCAAAAAAAATACAGAATTATTTCGTTAATGACCTTTATGGCATTAGGCAGAGTTGAAGCAACAGAAATACAGGCCGGAGACATTTGTGCTATTGCCGGAATTCCCGATGTAACAATCGGAGAAACCATCGCCGACCCGGAAAAACCGGAAGCATTACCGTTAATCAATATAGAAGAACCAACCGTAAAAATGACATTTATGGTTAACTCCTCTCCCTTCGCAGGAAGAGAAGGAGAATTTTCCACAACTATGCAGATAAGGGAAAGATTATTCAAAGAATTGGAAACGGATGTTTCTTTAAGGGTTGTTGAAGATGACAAAAACAATTGGATCGTTTCGGGAAGAGGAGAACTACATTTGGCAATTTTAATTGAAAGACTTAGGAGAGAAGGCTACGAATTCCAGGTTTCAAGACCGCAAGTTATCACCAGAGAAATAAATGGCAAGAGAATGACCCCTTATGAAAAGGTTTTCATTGAAGTGCCGGAAAAATATCAGGGCGTTATTATGCAAAAAATGGGAGAGAGAAAAGGAGAAATGAAGGAAATGAGGCTTAACGGAGCCCTTACCTTAATGGAATTTATAATCCCGACAAGAGGCTTGTTCGGATATAAAAACGAATTTTTAACTGACACAAAAGGACTTGGAATAATAAACACAATATTTTTCCAATATATGCCTGACCCGGGAGATTGGAAGGAAAGGAACCACGGTTCGCTTATTTCCACAGATACCGGACCGACTAATATTTATGGTCTTACAAACATTCAAGACAGAGGAACTCTATTCTTTGGCGCTGCTGTAGAAATTTATGAAGGTCAGGTTGTCGGACAAAATGCCCGCGGAAATGACATAAGAGTTAATGTCTGCAAAGAAAAAGCGCTTTCTAACATGAGATCTAAGGGAGATGGAAAAATAGATTATTTTAAAACTCCTAAAACAATGGGGTTGGAAGATGCGCTGGAATATATCGGAGACGACGAACTCGTGGAGGTCACTCCAAAAAATATACGCATTAGAAAAATGCACTTGAGGGAGGTGGATGCAAAAAGAGCAGAAAGAGCTGAATCCGGGGTCAAATTCGACTACTAAACGACCAAATTAAACTAAAGACAGGGGCGGACTATCGCCCTTGTTTTTTTGTAAAAACTATGGTATCATTAGGTACCTTAAGTAACCAAGGTAAAACTATGGTACTAATAAGCAAAGAACAATTTTTAGAAGAACATAACAAGCTATCGCCTTCGAATTTGCAAGCTACTTTGACTATGCTTGATCGCTTTAAGGAAGAAAAAAAGCCTCTTATAAAGGATGACGGCTGGTGCTTGGATAAGCTTCGAATCCCCTTTATTTCATGGCTTACCGCCATTAAAGAGCCGGACAAAAAAGCATCAAGCAGATCGAAGAAAAAAGAGATATACAGAAATTATCCGGAAACGCATTACGAAGGTTAAAAAATCAAATTAAATCGCCTTTTGGGCGATTTTTTGGTAGAATAAAAAATAACAAACAATTAATAACAAATTAATGACACTAGTTATATTGGACATTGTAAAAGCAATAATACTTGGGGCAGTTGAGGGATTTACGGAGTTTCTTCCTATCTCTTCAACCGGGCATTTAATTCTTATAAACCAGTTTGTATCATTCGATAAACAATTTACCGCGCTGTTTGATATAGTCATACAGCTTGGAGCGATTTTAGCGGTTGTAGTATTTTTTTGGAAAAAACTATGGCCGTTCACCAAAGACAAGGCCAAAAATAAAGAGACTTGGACCATTTGGTTTAAAACAATAGTCGGAGTTTTGCCGACGATATTTTTTGGAGCTTTATTCGGAGGAATTATAGAAGAAAAATTATTCAATCCGTGGGTTGTGGCAATAGCTCTGCTTTTGGGAGGTATGGTTATTTTGATTGTAGAAAGATTCAAAAAAAATCCCAAAATTATATCGACAAACAGTTTAAGCTTTAAAACGGCATTTTTTATAGGACTAATCCAGTGCCTATCTTTAATCCCGGGGACTTCAAGATCTGCCGCAACAATCATCGGCGCGATGCTCCTTGGCGCCTCGCGGGTTGTGGCTACGGAGTTCTCCTTCTTTCTGGCGATTCCGACTATGGTGGCGGCATCAGCCTATAGCTTATTAAAATATAGAGCGCCATTAAGTTTGGGGCAATTCTCGGTCCTGGCGGTAGGTTTTGCCGCCTCATTTTTGGTAGCCTTAGCTGCAATAAGGTTTTTCATACACTATATCCAAAAAAATAACTTTAAAATATTCGGCTGGTATAGAATTGTGCTGGGCGCTCTTATAATAGCTTATTTTATATGGCGCTAAATAGTCTTAAATAACGGCAAAATACCTTCCAAAAAGGGGCATTTTCTGCTAAGATACCAATATAATGGTGATTCAAGTTATAACCTTTATTCTGGTGGCTTTTCTGGGCTATATCGTCGGCAGGTGGGCCGATTATGTTAATGCGTTAATAAGAGATCCCGCCTGGCTTCCCCACCACTGGATACCCGCTCTGATACTGATGGTCATAGGATTTTTTTACCTTAAAGACAGCTTGGGATTATTAGTATCATCATTCGGCACAGGATTTTTTATAAGCGACTTGAAAGATTTTTTAAATCTTAAATTTTTTGAGAAGGACGGAAAAAATCCTAAGGATGTAAAATTTTGGAACATAGATTAAATAAAATAATTAATAAATTATAAAAATGGAAAAAGTTTTAACTGATGCAAATTTTGACAAAGAGATTAACTCCACAGACAAATTAGTCTTAGTAGATTTTTTTGCTACATGGTGCGAACCCTGCTCTGTTTTGGCTCCCATTATAGAAAGAGTTGCCGAACAATTTAAAGATAAGGTCGTTTTAATGAAAGCCAACCTTGATAATATTCCCCTGACTGCCCAAAAATTTGGAGTTGATAGAATTCCAACAGTTGCTTTATTAAAAAATGGAAAATCGATTAATGGCTTTGTAGGATTGCTTCCGGAAAAATCCATAAAAGAATGGCTGGAAAATATTTTAAAAGATATCAAATAGAATGGAAAATCAGGAAAAAATTGAACAATTAATGAAAGAGTACGCAGAATATGCCGAGAAAAATGGATTCCAATTAAATCCCGATAAAAAAGCTGTTGAAAGAATAATTGACGGACTTCTTAAAAATGAGGCTAAATATGGAGCCAAATATTGTCCGTGCAGAAGAGTTTCCGGTAATAAGGAAGAAGACGAAAAAAAGATATGCGCCTGTATTTGGCATAAAGATGAAATTAAAAATGGTGGGCATTGTCTGTGCCGGCTTTACTTCAGTAAATAAAACAAAAATATGATTGTAGATGATATAAAAATAACTGTATCTGCCGGAAATGGCGGAAAGGGCATGGTTGCCTTCAGTAAAATAAAAGGCGAAAAAGGCCCTATGGGAGGAAATGGCGGATTTGGCGGAAGCGTTTATCTCCAAGGGGTTGCAGACCTCGGAGCTTTGAGGCAATTCCGTTTTAAAAAAGACTATCAGGCTGACGATGGAGAAAACGGCAGATCCGGCCTTCACGACGGCGCTAACGCCGAAGATTTTACCTTGCTGGTGCCTGTTGGAACGGTATGCCACAATCTTGGAACTGGCATGGATATTGAAATTACCAAAATAGGCCAGCGCGAGATGGTTGCCAAAGGCGGCAAGGGAGGAAAAGGAAATTGGTTTTTCAGATCTTCAACTAACACCACTCCCATGGAATCTCAACCGGGCAGACCCGGAGAATCTTTTACACTGCACCTGGAACTGAAAATGATTGCCGACGTCGGATTTATAGGCCTCCCAAACGTAGGTAAATCCAGTCTGCTGAACGAACTGACAAGAGCCGACGCTAAGGTCGCAAATTATCAATTTACAACCCTAGAGCCAAATTTAGGCGTATATTACGATTTGATACTGGCCGATATCCCCGGACTTATAGAAGGAGCTTCTACCGGCAAGGGACTTGGCATTAAATTTTTGCGCCACATAGAGCGCACAAGAGTTTTGTTCCATTTTGTCGCCGCCGACTCCGAAAAACCGATTAAAGATTATAAAAGCGTAAGAGCAGAACTGGAAGCCTACAATCCCCTGCTTTTAGAAAAATCTGAATATGTTTTCATAAGCAGAAGCGACACAGTCGATAAAAAAGTCTTAACAAAGATTAAAGCCGGTTTCAAAAAATTGGGTAAGGAAGCTATAGCTATTTCCATTATTGACCCAAACAGCATGGAGGAAGTCAAAAAAGTGCTGAACACTATAATTGCCGAAAAAACCGCACAGGTACAAGAAGCTCCCCCTACACCGGAACAAGAATAACAGAAAAATCGCCGCTACGGCGATTTTTTATTGCCGTTGATTATTTATCGCACATTGCACGACATTATTGTTTTATGGTAAAATTACATAATAAGAGCTTCATTAATCAACAAACATAACAATGGATTTAACATCTATCATAGAAATAGCCGTGATAGTGGTAGTTATTTATTTTTTCTTAAAGTTTATAGTAAGCCCGGTGATAAAAGTAATTGTCGGCATAATAATTTTTCTAGTCTTAATTTATCTTTTGCAACGTTTCGTAGGATTTAACATAGACCAAATATTAGCTCCGTTCGGGATATCCTTCAAATCAAGCACCTGGGGCTTAAACTTCAACTGGCTTTCTAACCCGATAGGTTATTTAACAAACCAAGCGGAAACTTTCTTTCGTTTTATGTGGGGAAATCTTCCTAAGTCTTTAAACAAATGATTACAATAGGAAACGTAATTCTATCGGTTATCAACTTTCTGATATATCCAAGCTGGCACCTTGTTGTTTTGTACGTAGTCCTATTTTTAATTGTCATCTGGACAATGGTGAAGTCTTGGGGCTTTTAATTTTTAAATTATGGACAACACAAATACGCCTCAACAATCGACAGACAAACAAGGATATCAGACGCTCGGAAATAAAGTTTTCTGGTTATTTTTTTTACAGATATCCCCCGCCGCCTTCATTCTTCTGATAGTTTCAATAGTTCTTTTTATCTTATCTTTCCAGCCGTTTATAACCAATACTATTTTTGGTGATATCCAAAAATATGCTTTTGAGGCGACGCTTATCACTTTTATACTTTCAATAATTGCCATCGCCGGATCCCTGGAATTTGCCTGGCTGACTTACAAAAACTATGTATTTTCAATGGCAGATGATGCTTTCAAAATAAAACGCGGAGTTTTAAGCAAGACGGAGAACGCCATCCCATACAGGCAAATACAAAACGTAGACATTGAACGCAATTTTACATTCCAAATGATGGGCTTGAGCCGGCTGATTATCTTAACCGCAGGGCAGGACGAAGCCACCGAAGGGACTCCCCTTGGAGTCAATGAAACCAAGGGAATCATACCGGCCATAGATCAAAAACTGGCCGAATGGCTTCAAACAGAACTTTTAAAACGGGCTAATGTGCAAAAAGTAACCGAAACAAAATAATAACCAGCATCACATCAATGGAATTGCAGGAAAAAATTAACCTCATAAAAAACAACGAGTCCGTGGCAATGCTCGCTCCGACCTTTGCCATTGATTTTAAATACCCGAATATAATTGGCATGCTGAGAAAGTTGGGATTTAAAGAAGTTACCGAACTCACATTCGGAGCCAGAATGGTTAATTGGGCTTATGCAAACTATGTAAAAGATAATCCAAAGCAGGAACTTTTTATTTCCAGTCCCTGCCCCACCGTCGTAGCCCTTGTTAAAAGCCAATATCCTGAATTTGTAAAATATTTAATGCCGGTTGTGTCCCCGATGGTTGCCATGGCAAAAGTCCATAAAAAATTCAATCCGGAATGCAAGGTTATTTTTATTTCACCTTGCTGGGCAAAAGAAAATTTAGAAGCGCCCAAATTCAAGGACATAGACGCAGTTATAACCTTAAAAGACCTGAAACAAATCTTTGAACAGGAAAAAATAAATGAAAGCGATTTTACAGATAAACCATACTATTTTGATTCGCTTGTAAGGGAATATACAAAAATATATCCTATATCCGGCGGGCTGGCTTCAACCTCACATATACAAAAACTTTTCAATGATGGAGAGATTTTAGTAACCGATGGTGCTGAAAATATCAAAAAGGCATTTGAAGAAATAAAAAATAAAACAAAACCTTACAGATTTCTGGACTTACTTAACTGCCCGGGAGGATGTATCGGCGGGCCTGCCATAAACAGGCAAGATTTATCCACCGACCAAAGAAAAAAAATAATATTCGAATACACCCATCGCTCTTCGGAAGAAACTATGGGCGAACATGAGGGGAAGGTCAAAGACGCAGAAGATATCGATTTAGGAGTCACTTTTTTATAATTTAACTGACTGCAGATTAACCGGTAACTACTAATATAAAAATATATTCGTTTTGCCCGGCATATCGGCAGTCTCAATCAATGCTGTCAAATTATTTAGCAGAAATATGGGGAATCTCCATAGTAGCAGTTTCGCTAGCACTACTCATAAAAGAGAAACACTTAAAACGACTTTTTCTGTCGCTTGAAACTGAAGATAATTTATTCTCGTGGGGCATGATAAGTTTTGTAATAGGTCTCGCAACGGTCTTGGCTCATAATATTTGGGTTGGAAGCTGGCAGGTAGCTGTTACATTCTTAGGCTGGGCTGCTTTGATAAAAGGGTTACTTTTGTTATTTACGCCAGAATTTATGAAAAAATATGCAAAAAAAATAGAAAACCAATCATGGTTGCCAATCGTATTGGTGCTTATGGTTTTCGCCGGACTCGCATTAACATATTTTGCATTTACCGCATAATTGAACCCAAAACAAAAGCCCCGGCTCCTATAAGGGAGCCGGGGCTTTTAAATAACTCTAGTAGTAATCTCTGACTTTTTTAAGTTCTTTATGCTTTCGCAATTTTTCTAATGCTTTAGCTTGGATTTGACGAATTCTTTCCCTGGTTACGCCAAACTCTTCTCCGGTTTCTTCCAACGTATGCATTACCCCGTCGTCCAGCCCAAACCTCATTCCTAAAATTTTCAACTCTCTGGGCGTCAGTTCGCTTGAAATTTCCTTCAAGCGCTCTTTCAAAAGCTTCCTGGCCGCCTCTGTATTAGGGGCTATCGTTTTGTCATCCTTTATAAATTCTGCCAAAACGCTGTCTTGCTTGTCTTTGTCTTCACCTACAGGAGTCTCCAACGATACCGCTTTCTGGGCAATTTTCCTTATATGGTGCACCTTATCAACTTCCAGGCCCATTTCAGCTGCAATTTCTTCCGCCAAAGGTTCTCGGCCCAATTCCTGCAATAAATTTTTCCTGATCTTTGTATACTTAGAGATTGTTTCAATCATGTGCACCGGAATTCTTATAGTTCTTGCCTGATCAGCCAAAGCCCTGGTGATAGACTGCCTAATCCACCAAGTAGCATATGTTGAAAATTTATATCCTTTTCTCCAATCAAACTTCTTTACCGCCTTAAATAATCCCAAGTTCCCTTCCTGTATCAAATCAAGCAATGTTAAGTTCGGCGATCTGCCGACGTATTTTTTAGCTATAGAAACAACCAATCTTAAGTTGGCCAATGCAAGCCTGTTTTTTGCATCTTCATCTCCTGCTTCTATTTTTTTAGCCAAATCTTTTTCTTCCTTTGCTGATAAAAAGCTGGATTTTCCTATTTCCTTCAAATACATCTGTATCGGATCAATTTTACCGATCAGCGCCTTTTTAGCTTTAGCGCCCTTTGCGCCCTTTTTCGGCTTAGTTTCCAAAAATTCCTGGACCTCTTTTATCTGTATTCCCCTTTCTTTAAAATCGTCGTAAACCTTTTCTAATCCCTCAATATCTCTTTCGATCTTAGGGAAAGCATACAAAATCTCCGAGGTTGTGACAAAGCCCCTTTCCTCCCCTTTCTTCAAAAGAGCATCAAGCTGAGCCTGTTCTATTACGGGTTTTCTTGTTCTCTCAACCCTTACCGCCGGCCTCTTGGCTTTTGGGGATTTATTTGCCTTCGCTTTTTTATTTTTTTTCATGGTTGTATATACGACGAAATAATTTATATTTTTTGATGCAATTTACTAACTTGTAATTATTATTTCTTAGAGTGAAGCTCCTTAGCTTTCTTGTCAAAATCCTTGATAAGCTCTTCCCTCTTCTGTTCGTTATCCTCAAGTTTAACCGCGCCCGTAAGATCATTTAGTCTGCTCCTTAATTCTATATTTTTTAACTGTTCAATGCAAAGTTTAATTTCTTCGGCTCCATCCTCATCATATTCCACCTCGGCCTTCATAGACAACGTATTAATCAAATCTTTGTATTCACTGCCGGAAACATCAGCCAAAACAGCCTTCAAATCTCCTCCCGGCAAAGAACTATTCTTCTTAATGCTCTCTATCAAGCTTCGGGCCGTTTCTCCAAAAAGATAATATTGAGATTCTTCTATTAAGCTCAAATTTTCAGGGTTTTTAAGAACTAATGAAATAATTTTATCTTCCAATAATTTTTTTCTGCCGGACGGCAAATGCGTCTGCTTGCTGGCCAATATTTTTTTATTTTCAACTTCTATAGCCGCATTCGATAAGGCCTGCGCGGCGGAACTGTCCAATTTAACATTTTTAAGCTCCTCTGAAACAGCATCCTGGCTTACCCCCAATTTATCCGCTAATTTCTGCACCCAATGCGACTGTTCAATTTTATTTGTAAGCCTTTTTATGGCCGGTAATATTATTTTGCTTATTTCTTTTTTCCCCTCGGGCGTCTTTTTATCTGATTTTGAAAATGCGGAGTCAAAATAATAATCCATTATCGTTCTGGCATTTTTTACAGATGCATCCCAGTTTTCATGACTTTCCAAAATAATCTCTGCGGGATCTTTAGCTCCGGCGTATGTATCAATAATCTTAATGTTAAACCCTTGCGCCTGAGCCAGGTTAATCCCCCTTTTAGTGGCGTTGTCTCCGGCTAAATCCATATCAAAGGACAGCAACAAGTTATCTGTATACCTTTTTAGCATGCTTAAATGGTGCGAGGTAAGCGCAGTGCCCGAAACAGCCACTGTGTTATCAAATCCTGCCTGATGGCACATTATAGCGTCTGTATAGCCTTCTGTCAAAACACACTGGTTGCTTTTGCGTATTGCAAGCTTTGCATAATTTATTCCGTAAAGAACATTGCTTTTATCGTAAAGCAGAGTTTGCGGGGTATTTATATATTTAGCCGTCTCTTTTTTATCAGCTTCTTTAAAAATCCTTGCCCCGAAACCGATGACCTGGGAATTTAAATCAAGAATCGGGAAAATAATTCTTCCACGAAATCTGTCGTAAGGATTGTTACCCTTGTCCGACTGTACTGCCAATCCCGCCCTTACAATTTCGTCTCTGGCATATCCTCTACCCACTAAAAAATCAGACAAGCCCTGCCAGGTATCGGGCGAATATCCAAGTCTCCATTTCTTTATACTTTCCTCGCTTATGCCCCTTTTTAATAAATACTCTTTGGCTTCCTTGCCGAAAGCGCTGTTTCCCAATTGCTTCTCAAAAAATGAGCAGGCTAAGTCGCAAATTTCATATAATCTGGCTCTTTCCGTCCTTAGCTTAGGATTCTCTCTTTTTAGCTCAACTCCGGCTTTTGCAGCCAGAATCTTTAAGGCATCTCCAAATTCCACTCCTTCTACTTTCATCACAAAGTCAAAGATAGAACTCCCCTCTCCGCACCCGAAACAATGCCACATCTGCCTGGCCGGGCTTACAAAAAAAGAAGGGCCCTTTTCCGAATGAAACGGACAAATCCCCCTGAAATTAGCTCCCGTTTTTGTAAGCTTAACGTAGCTTCCTACTATATCAACTACGTTGAGCTTATTTTTTATTTCTTCAATCTGAGAATCCATTGAAAATTATCTCTAATTATGGGTTCGCCGAGTCGATTTCATATTACCATTAATCGTATGAAAATCAATTCTGGAGCCATTCCCGCCAAAATATCAAAATATTTTTAGAGGCATCTGCGCTTCCCCGTTAGCCGAACAATTTATGTCAAAACCGTACTGCACCATCTGCTGTTCTGCCGACGCCGGTATGGTGCCGGTAACATCGTCATAATTTCTTTCCACGCCCATATAGATTCCCGCTGCGACCGGACATCCGTATCTGCTCGTATCAGCCCAATAGTTATAATCATATTTTCCGCCCCAGGGAGTCTGCTGCGGCCACTGCGCCAAATATGGACCTGCCCAATTACGTGTAACAATGTCCTGCCAGTTATCCGGACAATCCGTGCAAACGGCCCCGGCTGCCGAAAACCCTCCGGAGGATGGCGCATCGGGGCTCCAGGGTACAGGTTTTACAAGACCGGGATCCCAGCCCCGGTTTACATCCGGAGGATAAAATCCCATATCGGCATAATACAATTCCACAGCTTTAGTCATCTCTCTCTGGATAGATCCGGCGGCGGAAACATCAGCTTTTTGCAAAATACCGTTAATATTCAAAAGCACTATACTGGCTAATACGGATATTATCGCGATAACCACAATCAGCTCTATTATAGTAAAGCTCCGTCTTAAAAAGGGTAGTTTTCTTTTTCTAAAGAAAAAGTTTTTTCCGCGCATAAACCGTGAAAACAGATTGACCATCAAAAAATAACTAATTTACCTGATAGGTCAGGTTGATGGTCACGTCTATTTCTTGCTGGCCGGGCTGTATTGTCGGGACAGAAGGAGCTTCTGCGACCCCGGCTCCCATCATCTTTGCAGAATTATAAACCACAGGATATGGAGTTGAGTTCTCAAAAACATTTATAAGCTTGCCCAATGCGATACCGGACTCTTTTGACAAGTTCTGTGCATTAGCCTTTGCCTGAGCAATTGCCTGGGCTCTCGCCTGCTCTTTAAGTTGCTCGGGGTTATCAATTGTAAATTGTAAATCTCCGGCCGTATTTGCTCCTGCTGCTGTCGTTTGGGATAAAATATCACCTATCTTGGTAAAATCCCTTATTTTAACCTGAATATTTTGATCTAATGTATATCCCTGAAAAACACTGCCTAATTTTTGTGTGTAATTGTAGTAAGGCGAAAGATTATAGTTTGTTGTCTGTATGTCCTTCTCGTCTATTCCTAAGGCCTTAACCGCTTCAATAATAGCATTCATTTTATCCGTGTTGCTTTTTGTTACTTCGGCAACTGTATTGCTTTTGCTGGAAACACCCAAGTTAACTAATGCGATATCAGGCTTTGCATAAATTTTTCCTTCCCCTGAAACTGTTATTTGGTTGGCGTTCTGTTGCTCAAAAGTTTTGTACTGGTACCTCATCTCCCACCCCATAAATACCAAAATACCCAAAACCAGTAATGTTATTACTATAAAAAATCTGTTTGACATATCGAATCTTTTTTGTTTTATATCCATATTTTTACTTCTGATTTTTAAAAACCAGACTTATTAATAATGTTTATAATCTTTATTTAATATTAGAACACTTTTTGCTTCCAAAAATTTGACCGCATAACTTATTTAACAAATCCATAAAGTTAGAATCTGCCAAACTGGCTGTTGAAATGTTATCACTTTTTACAATCGCATCTTTTATGGAAGCGGCATCGTCCTTCAAAACACTGGCTGCAATTATTTTCACGCTATCAATTCTCAACCACTGCCTCTGATCTGTAAACGCCCAACCTGAAATTTCTCCTACAGAATCAGTACCCACTCCCCCGTATTTTGGATCAAATTTGATCCATTCTCCGTCCTGAGAAAACCCATAGCCACATAAAAATCCGTTATCGTCTGCCGTAACGCCATATTTTACAGTATTGCAAGAATTATTGTTTTGACAACTCAGCGATATCCACCCTACATTCTCAGAATAAATATAACCCGTCAGATCCTGGGTGGCCGCGCTAGCTAAAGAGTATAAGCCAACTCCTAAAAAAACTGCCGCCGATAAGAAAAACAGTTTGGCTCTTATCATTTTTTATAAATTAATTAAATTATTTAGATTATGTTATTATACCTTTCTAAAAATAGTTTGTAAATTTAAAATGGTGTATAACTTTATACCAGAGGAATAAACCCAAATAACCTTCTTCTAATTTAAAAATGCCAGCGCGTTAGCGCTGGCATTTCTTAGGCGGAGGAGGTGGGACTCGAACCCACGAGACCCTTTCGGGTCACAGCTTTCCAAGCTGTTGTAATGGCCGCTATACGACTCCTCCAAATATGTTTGCTAAACTTCCATTCCGCGCAACGCTTTTATCCTGTCTTCTATCGGCGGATGCGTAGCAAAAAGTTTTGTAAACCAATGATTTTTCTGCTGTCCTTTATAAGGCGAATCAATAAACAATGTACTGGTTGCGTCGTTTGTAATGTGCATGGGCGTCTGATCTGCAGAAATTTTTTCCAAGGCGCTGGCCAATCCTTCCGGATACCTGGTTAAAAGGGCCCCATCGGCATCTGCCAAAAATTCCCTCTTCCTTGAAATTGCCAGTTGCACCAACGTCGCAGCAATTGGAGCTAAAATAGCTGCAAAAATTCCCAATACCATTAATATAGCTCCTGAGCTGTCATTTCTGTCGGAACTTCTTCTGCTCCCTCCCCAAAAACTTATTCTCAGAAAAAAATTAGCAAGCATCGCTACAACTCCGGCTAATACGGCAACAACTGTTGAAAGAAGCATATCCTTATTTCCAATATGGGAAAGCTCGTGAGCCAAAACTCCCTGCAATTCTGTTTTGTCTAAACGGTTTAAAAGCCCCTGTGTTACACAAACCACCGCATGGTTCTTGTCTCTGCCCGTTGCGAAGGCGTTAGGTTGCATATCCGGAGTGATATAAATTTTTGGCACGGGCAAACCGGCGGTTATGCAAAGGTTTTCAACAACATTATATAGCATCGGGTTATCTTTCTTTTCTATCGGCTGGGCTTTATACATCGATAAAACAATTTTGTCAGACCACCAATAGCTTCCAAAGGACATAAAAACGCTTAAAAATATGGCAAAATACAAAATGGCGTTGCTGTTTAATATGTAGGAAAAAAGCCAGCCTACGGCTATTATAAATACCAAAAACCCAGTTAACAAAAACCAGGTTTTTCGCGTATTAGAATCTGCTTGAGTGTAAATACTTGCCATAATCTTTAAAACCTCAAATCCCAAAATCCAAATCCCAACAAAATTTTAATTCCTAAGTCCCAAGACATCTTTGGTCATTGAGGTTTGGCTATTGGGATTTTAATAAAATTCTATTAGAATTTTACAGCTACCGGTTCTCTTTCGGCGTCGTTCTCTGTCTGGAATAATTCCATCTCTGCAAAATTAAACGATTTTGCTATCAAGTTTGCAGGAAAACTTTCGATCTTAATATTTAAATCCCTGACATTCGTATTATAAAATCTTCGCGCTGCCTGTATTTTGTCTTCCGTATCTGTAAGTTCGTTCTGTAAGGATAGAAAGTTCGCTGAAGCCTTCAGGTCGGGATAATTCTCGGCTACGGCAAACAAACTTTTCAAGGTGCCCGATAGTGCGTTTTCAGCTTCCGCTTTGTCCTTGAGCCCCGTAGCGCCCATAGCAGCGGTTCTGGCCTGTGTCACCTTCTCAAACAACTCCCTTTCGTGAGTTGCGTATGCCTTAACCGTTTCCACCAGGTTTGGGATTAAATCATACCTCCTTTTAAGCTGAACATCAATATCTGCCCAGGCCTCTTTCGCCCTGTTCTTTAGCATTACTAATCCGTTGAATGCCATTATCACCCATAAGGCGATTATGACTAGAATTGTTATTATTACCCACAATATTGTTGCCATTGTTGTATTTGTTAATTACTATTAAAATTTCTATTTTGGCAAATCATCAATCAGTCCCCTTATATTGGGATGCTGAGCGATAAATTTATAATTGAAAAGTTTTAAAAGCATCATAAAGTCAGACAATTCCGAACGAAATCCTTCCGGTCCGGTAAAAACTTCCCACAACTGCACTATCAGATTTTTCGTATAATGATGCAAAATCTCATAATCAGATTTTGTTTTCAGATAGTTTATTATCTGTTTAAATTCTCCTCTGTCCAACCACACCCCTTCGCACATTTTGCAAAAATCAACTTTTGTTTTTGATCCGTCATATCTCACCTCCATCAAAGCGGCCCGGTCTACCGGACAATGCTTAGCCCCCGGCAACACCTGAAACTTTTTTGAATCTCTCCACAAATCAACGTCTGCCCAATTCAACTGCTTATCTTTGTCATCTTTGGCTAAGCGCAACTCATCTTTATCAAACCAAATCCCCAAGCATCTTGAGCAGTAATCGACCTCCACGTCGTGAAACAAAATTTTTTCTAATTCTTCGTTATCATTTGGACAATTCATAGAAGAAATATTTATTATTTTGTATATTCTTGTCTTTACTATAACCAAAAATACCCACTTATACAAGTTTTCACGTAAAAAAAGGGGGAGCTCGCGAGAGCTCCCATCAACTTACTTATGCATCAGCCTTTCGATAACTTCCAAAAGGTTTTCAGCCGGGAATGGCTTAGCGACGAATGCATGCGCCGGATGGTTTTCGGGAGGCCTTTCCATACCACTCAGCAGGATAATCCTCGTATCCGGGCAACTCTCACGAATTTTTCTGGACAGCTCGATGCCATCCATCTCCGGCATTTGGAGGTCGCTAACCACCAGATCGAACTTCCGTCCGGGAGCGTTGATAATCTTCCATGCGTTGCTTCCGTTATCGGCAACGACAATCACCGCATCCGGATGCGCTCGCCTGATTATCATTTCTGTAAGGCGACGCAGACCGAGGTCATCATCCACAACTAATATCGTACTCACGTTTTTCCCCTGGGTTATAGGTTGATACAAATCTAAATGAGCTACATATATATTATATCATTTTTAGGTATTTGTCAACCCCTGGGCGCAAGCAAAAAGAGGGCTTTTACCCCCTTTTTGTCTGTTTTGTCAGTTACTAATTAATAATCTTGCCCCATCATCGGGTTTGACGTGTGATTGTGGCCATCGTCCTTTTTGGGCAACTCTGCTACAACCGCCTCTGTTGTCAAAAGCATAGATGCTGCGGAAACGGCATTCTCCAAGGCTGTTCTGGTGACTTTTGTAGGGTCAACAACGCCGGCTTTTATCAGATTCTCATAAACCATTGTCGCAGCGTTAAAACCAAAATCCCCCTGCCCTTCTTTGACTTTTTGGACAACAACTGCTCCATCAACTCCGGCGTTTTCGGCAATTTGTCTAACCGGTTCTTCTATTGCTCTTCTCAAAATATTTAATCCTGTCTTTTCGTCTCCCTCAAGCTGTAATTTTTCCAAAGCCGGCAAGGTTCTCAATAAAGCGACTCCTCCTCCCGGAACTATCCCCTCTTCAACCGCGGCTCTTGTTGCATGCAAAGCGTCTTCCAACTTGTGCTGTTTTGCTTTCTGTTCAACTTCTGTGGCCGCCCCGACTTTTATAACCCCAACTCCGCCCGAAAGTTTTGCCAATCTTTCCTGCAATTTATCTTTATCAAATTCTGATGTAGCAATGCTGATTTCTTTTCTGATTCCTAAAATTCTTGCTTCAATATCGGCTTTCTCTCCTTTGCCCTCAACAATGGTTGTGTTTTCCTTTGTAGAAATCACGCGCCTGGCTTGCCCAAGCATTTCTATTTCCACATTCTCCAGTTTCATTCCTTTTTCCTCAGAAATAACTTCCGCTCCTGTAACAATGGCAATATCATGCATCATTTCTTTTCTCCTGTCGCCAAACCCCGGTGCCTTAACCGCCAAAGCGTTAAAAATTCCCCTAATTTTGTTGACTATCAAAGTTGTAAGCGCGTCTCCGTCTACATCATCGGCGATAATAACCAATTCTTTTTTACCGGCCTTAACCAATTTTTCCAGCAAAGGTAAAATTTCCTGTAATGAGCCGATTTTTCTGTCGGTAATCAAAATATATGGATCTTCTAAAGAGGCTTCCATTTTCTCAGCATTAGAAACCATATATCCGGAAATATATCCCCTATCAAACTGCAATCCTTTTACAATTTCTTTTGAAAGTTCAAAAGTTTTTGATTCTTCTGTTGTTATAACTCCATCCCTGCCTACTTCCTCCATGACTTCGGCAATCAAATTTCCCATTTCAACATCTTGCGCCGAAATTATTGCCACCTGGGCTTTTTCTTCCCTGGTTGTAATAGGTTTAGACATTTCTTTTAGGGCTAAAACAACTGCGTCCTTAGCCTTAACAATTCCTTTTCTTAAGGCCAAAGGATTTGCTCCGGCAGCAACGTTTTTTAGTCCTTCCGTGGCAATTGCCTGAGTCAACAAAACTGCCGACGTTGTTCCGTCTCCGGCCACATCATTTGTTTTTGAGGCAACCTCCTTAATTATTTCAGCTCCGATGTTTTCAATAGCATCTTCCAGTTCTATTTCTTTGGCTATTGTTACGCCGTCGTTTGTAATTGTTGGGGAGCCAAAACCGGAACCCAAAACAACATTTCTGCCCTTTGGTCCCAAAGTCACCTTTACCGCATTAGCCACCTTATCCAGCCCTGATTTTAATATCTTGCGAGCATCCTCGCTGTATTTTATTTGCTTAGCCATTTTTTATTAGGGTTTAGGTTTTAGGGATTAGGGTTTAGTTGACTAAACGCTACACCCTGAACCCTATACGCTACTCTATGATTGCTAATATGTCGCTTTCTGAGGCTATTAAATATTCCTTGCCGTCAACTTTTATTTCGTTTGGGCCGTATTTTGTAAACAAAACTTTATCGCCCGGCTTTACGGCCATAGGAATCATTTTGCCCTCGCCTGTCATTTTTCCCGGTCCTGTAGCTATAACCCTTCCCTCTTCCGACTTCTCTTTATTGGCGGTGTCGGGCAAAAAAATGCCTGCTTTAGTTTTTTCTTCTTCTTTAACCGGCTCTATTAAAATATGATCTGATAATGGTTTGATCTTCACGGTCGTATGAGCGAGGCGAATACGATTGCTTCGGAAATCAGACCCTGTTATATCTTATACATTGAGTGGTCTGATTTACGCTGAACTCATTATTCGCCGCATTAATTAATTTATAGTCGGGCAACGTCCGACGTTGCCCTAATCTCAAATCCCAAAATCCAAAGTCCAAATAAATTCTAAATCCTAAATCCTAAATCCCAAAACACTTTGGTCATTATGATTTTAGAGTTTTGTTGGTCGTTGAGGTTTGGTTATTGTAATTTACGATGTTTATAATGTAATTTAAGCGATACGGAGGACGTTGTCAACAACCCCACTCTAGCCGGCCAATCAAAAATAGAGGCGGTTAAGCCCCTATTTTTCGCTAATACCGTGGCTTTTGCTTCCCTACTTACAAGGAGACCAAAAGCCACGATGTTAGCTCGATGTTTTATTTATCAGCAATTCAAGCAGGGCTTTTGCCTGAGTGGTTGCGTCATCTTTTGTCTGGCTGTTTGTAAATTTCTGCCATTGAGCAAAAATTGCCGGATTATTTAATCCCCTGACAGCTGTTTCAAGTGTAAGCCTTGTGTCAAAATCAATTTCTTTATCCGACAGCAAAACTTTTTCTTCAAACATGTTTCTGAAATCCAAAAACTTTTTATTTACCTGGTTTTGCTGATCAACCTGAGAATCTTTGTAAATAATAAAACCCAGATACCCGCTACCGGCCAAAGAAATGCAGAAAAGAATGCAAAGTACAGTTATAAATATATTTTTTTTATCCATTTTTATTTTTTATATTATTTTCGCCAGGTCATCCGACCTGGCGCCCGGTTGAATAACCGGGCGACCTTTACTTTTTCTTTTTAACAATTATTGCCATCAATAAAATTATCACCACGACCAATAGTACGATAATTGCTGTTCCCGGGTTAAGCCAACCGGGCAAAATGGTTATCCTTTCCATTCTAATATCCATTGTCACTCCGTTATTATCCTTAACAATAAACGAATCGCTCTTAAAGTCGTGGCATCCTTTCAACGAAGCTGTAAGATAATATGTTCCCTGAGGCACCAGGAAAGAATATTTTCCGGTATCATCGGTTACAATCGGGTTCTTTTGCATAAACTTGTCAGCGGGCCATAGCTCGTATTTGGTTGTATCGGAATTAAGCCAATGTACAGACACCGACGCATCCTGAAGTCTTAATTTTCCGCCCGAAACCTGCTCATATACATATCCTTCAGGGTCAACCACAGCAGTAAGGTTTGTTGCCGTAGGAGTCATAGTTTTATCCTTATATTCTACAACTGTTGTAATTTTGTATTGCCCTTCTGCGGTTGGAGCGCTAACCTCTGCGATAAACACGCCCGGCTTTATTTCTTTGTAATCAAATTTCTGCACAAGCAAACCGTTTTGAGCGCTTGTATTTTGTTGAGCCTGCGAAGGAATTACGGCGGTTAGCGCGGCATCAAATATCTTTGCAAAAGCATTATTATTTGTATTGTTGTCTGCTGTCTGCAACTTTGTAAGCGTCATAAGCCCGGTAACTTTGCTTGCTTTGCTGTTAGGCTTTATAACAAGCTCTATGGGCTTTCCTGAAATTGTTGTGATCTTCTGCTCGGTATTTCCGTTGTTATCTACGGTAAGTGCAGAGGCAAGGTCAACCAATTCCCCTGCCGTTCTGGCAAAAACAAGATTGGTTGGTATTTTCGCTATCGCGTCAGAGCTTAAACTTGCTACCGGTACCCCTTGCACCGAGGCAAGAGCGTTAGCCTGCAAGCTTGGCGAGCCGGCTGTAGCTTTTTGACCGGCGGCATTAAGTCCAACTGCGGGCGGTTGATTATTATCCGCCAGCTGGTTGGCTTTCAAAATTTCGTTTGGAGATAAAATAGTTTGTGTTAATCCGGGCAAATATAATTGCGCTTGGGCTAACTTCTTAATATCGCTCACTTTGCTGGCATCAATACCTAAGCTGTTTAACGTGCTCTTAAGTTGAGGCAATCTGTTGGCAAAAAATCTTATGTCAGAAGAGACAGGAGACAATGCAAACCCGCCAAGCGGGTTAACGCTCATTACCTTCAATCCCTGCAAAGCTTCAGGAGTCACTTTCGGCACAGAATCTGCTATAGGCGGATATGTCGCCTCAGGCTGTTTTCCCGCGAAAAGCCCGGAGACTTGTTTTGCAACACCGTTTATCTGTTCTCCAATTTGGCTAATAACATTTGTGCCTGCCGGCGTTGGCGTGGTTGCAGTTGTCGCGGATGATTCCGGAGCGCTCGCAGAATAGTAGACATTACCTCCGCCCCTTCCCGTACTGCCGGCTGGAGAGCTTATCGTGAAAGCAGAGACCTGCAAAGGCAAAGATATGTTGCCAAGAGAGTCTGTGACAATTATCTTGCAGTCTGAGTATGTTCCGGGCGTAAGCGTGTCTAAGGTTATTGTGTTATCACCTGCTGTGGCAGAAGCTGTTTGCGACGAGCACGAGCCTACATAGGTTATTGCTCCCGCCTTTGTGGAGTTGAATGTGTAGGTTGGCGCGGTTTCGGTTGCAGGGGTTGGCACCGGTGTTGTTTCAGCTAAAACAGGAGACGCTGTATCCCAGACAAGGTTGAAATTTGCCGAGTGAGCGTTGCCGGCGGCGTCTGTGACTGTTAGCTTGATTACATATGCTCCATCGGTGTCAGCAGAGACTGTTGTGGTTGCGGTTGTTGGAGTGCCAAAGGTTACTGTGCCGGGGCCCGAAACCATAGACCAGTGCATGTTTGCTATTGCCGAACTTCCAGCGGTCACTGTGCCTGTTTGCGTGAATTGAGCGTTCTTTGTCTGATCTGACCCTGCTCCAATTGTCGGGCCTGTTTTGTCTATGTTGATTGAGTGAGCTTGGATTGTTTCTGAGTTGTTAACTGAATCGGTGGACATGTACCTTATGTATGTAGTTCCATCAGACGAGATGGTAGTTGGTAGTGTGTAGTTGGTAGACGGGGTACAGGTGTTGGTGGTGTCTATGCAGTAGTATGTGGCAAGACATCCTGAACCGCTTCCATCAGCGCAGGTTAACGACACAGAAACATCTGCGTTGCTCCAGTCTCCAAAGTTGTAAGGAGTTGCATCGGCGAGAGTGGTTGGAGCGGTGGTGTCTACCTTTACTGTTTTGCTTACTGTTGTTTGTGTATTGCCTGCATTGTCGGCGGAGGCATAGCGGAAGTATGATGTGCCTTCAGTGGAGATTACTACAGGAACCGTGTACGCTGTACCCGAAGAAACAACGCAGGTGTTTATTGTATCAACACAATATTTAGTATATGCAAAACCCGAGCTTGGGGAAGCGTCGGTTGGGGTTAGTGTGATTGTCTGGCTGGATGATTCCCATGTGTTGTTATTAGCAAAATTATCGGTGGTGGTGGGGGTTGCTACATCTTTTGTTTTTGTGTCTGTTACGTTTGAACCCTGGTTACCTGCGGGGTCTGTAAGGTATGTTGTAAGAGTAACGGTTCCATCGCTAAGTCCCGAAAGGTCGAGATTTGAGATTTGTTGAGTAGCAGATGAAATGGTACCTGAACCTGTGACTGGGTTGCCGGATATGCCGGTGATGGAATAATTGTACGTGGTGCCGACTTCAGCGCCAGAGTATGTAAATGAGACTGCCGATTTATTTGAGTTGTTGATGTAGGACTGGTCGAGTGAGGCGGAGTAGCCGGATGGAGCAGAGCCCACGGCTGTGCCAGTTCCAGAATTTGGAGAACCGATTATATTGCCAGCAGTATCTTGCGCATTTGTCACTGTAATAATTATTGCTCCGCCATTTAACATTTCGCCAGAGTTCCATGTGAGGCGGTATGTGTTGCCGGAGAGAAGTGCAACAGAATCTGGGTGAGTTGAAAGTGTGCCTTTACCACTTCCTGAAACTGTGTAGTTGGAAGCTGTGGTAACACCTGTGCCCATGGCTTCAGAGAATGCAACATCAACTGTAAGGCCGGTTTGGACTGTGACAGTGGAGACTGTTGGAGAATTGGAATCTACGGTAACGTGGATTGTAGATGAGGTAGCTGTGTTGCCGGCTAAGTCTGTGGCTTTTGATACAAATGTATGAGCACCTTGGCTAAGTCCGGTGGCTGAGTATGTCCAGCTTCCGGCTGTGCCGGCTGTGGCGACAAATGCTCCACCATCTATTGAGATTGTTGTTGTGGAAAGACCGACATTGTCAGATGATGTTCCGGTGAGTGCCACGGTTGTTGAAGTTGCATATGAATTGTCGGTTGGGGTGGAGATTGTTGTGGTTGGATTTGTTGTGTCTACGGTGAAAGTGTTGGTGGTTGATGTTCCGATGTTGCCGGCCAAGTCTTCGGCATAAGCTTTGTAGGTGTGGCTTCCGGCGGACAAAGTAGAGGTGTGGGAAATTGCGGTGCCGTTGTATAGCGCCGTAACTTCGTCGGCGCTCAAAGCGCGGTTGTAGATTTGGACGTCGTCGATGGAGCCGGGGAAGTTACCGCCACCACCGTATTTTCCGATAAGATTTATTGTCACTGAACCGCTATCAGCTATAGAACCAGTTGATGATTCTACACCATTTACAAAAAAACTAATATTCCCATTAAATCGAGTTACCGTAATCTGGTTAAACTGTCCCGTTAAAAAAGTAGGTATCGTGAAGATGCGCTGAATACCAGCACCTGTTCTAATTCTTCCCACTGTATAATTTGGAATATCAACAAATACGTTGCCGTCTATACTACTACCTAAAATTTTACCTGAGCCATAAGATAAAGAATTGTAGTTTGTCCAAGCAGATATTGTAAAATCGCCAGTTAAATTTAGTGAATTAGTCAATTCAACATATCCGCTTGTCCCATCAAAACTCATCCCTTTTCCAAATTTCCCTGTTGTATAAGTCACCCCTCCATGCAACGTTCCATCGTTGTTGCCGATGTAGTCTGTGGCATTATTTTCCCCTCTCCACCAGCTCACAAGTGAGTTATCAAGATTTGGAACAAGTGAGCCGAGGTGGTCGTCTGTTGCCGAAACAGCAAAAGGAACAGTCGTGCCGAAGACTGAACTGTTGGTAGGTGAAGTGAGGGTGACTACTGGAGGTGTGGAGTCAAAAGTCCAGTTGGTGTTGTTGCCGGAGTTGGTGATGTTGAGACCAGCGGTGGAGATGGCGGTGCTGTTGGCGTTGTTGCTGTCTTTGATATCAAGATAGCCGAGGCTCTTTGTGCCTTGTGGGTTCAGATTGTATTGTGTGCCTGCGGTGCTAGAGCGGAGGGAAAGCAAGTTGCTTGACGCGCCGTTTAGGGTAAGTGCGTGGGAGATTGTTTGCGTGCTTTTCTGTCCAAATGTGAGAGTGTCGGCGGAGCTTACGGACTTTGTGAGATTGTAGAAAATGTTGGAGCTGTTTAGACTCTGGTTTGCGCCGTTTAGGGTGACTGTTCCCCATTGTGGCAAGAATACTCCGCCGTTATTTTCCCAATTGCCACCGACATTTATTGCATAATTGTTGCCTGAACTTGCGTCTAAGGTTCCCGAGTTTAATGTGAGGTTGCCTGCGACGTTTAGATTGTCGCCGAGTGTTACCGTGGAAACAGATGTCGCAGGCTCGTTTCCGGCGGCAAGAGCCGCGACCTCGCCGGCGGATAAGGCGCGGTTGTAAATACGGACGTCGTCGATATTGCCGTGGAAAAAACCAGCTAGTCCAAACCCAGCACCAATTTTATATGTCCCTTTAGCCAAAGTTAGATCAGTTGTCTGAGATCCGATCAAAGAACCATTTATATACAGCTTAACATTTTCTCCATCTAAACTAACCGTATAGTGCCTCCAAGTATTTAATAAGATTGCATTTGGAAAATTAAAGGCTTCATATCTAGTTCCATCACCCAAAAAGACGGTCAGAGAATCACCGCTTCCTACATAATGCCCAATATAAAGTCTAACTGTACTATTGCTACCGCCGAATGAACTGTCTATAAAACCTCCGAAATCGTCATATGATAATGGTTTTGCCCAAAGAGATACGGTCTCATTGTTACCAGATATTCCATTCAAGCTGCCTATATCTACAAACCCACTCGTCCCATTAAAGCTCAGAGACTTCGCGTTCGTAAAGTTGGTCGGTGCGGTAGAAGCCGAAATACTCGCACCATTGTTTGTGCCGTCGTTGCCGAATCCGGAAGAATCGTGGACTGTTGTCCCGCTTGTCTCATCCATTTTCCAATAGCCCACAAGTCCGTCATTTATGTTTATGTTGTTGAAAGAAGAACCGCCTGTCGTCACTGTTCTATTTGGATTGGTGCCGCTAAATACGACTGTTGAATTGTCGGCAATAAATTGTGATGGTGCCGAACCTGTGCCGTAGTTTAACCAATTGCCACCAACCGTGATTGTTGATGCTCGTGTGCCGTTGTGCGTGGCATCGAGCTTTTTAAGCGCAGTGTCGCTGCCTTGACCGATTTGAATATTACCGCCGACGGTTAAATTGTAGCCGTCGGTATTCCAACGTGAAGGATTAGTCACAACACCACCAGCTGAAACACTTATTCCATAGCCGCCATTTAAAACGACATTCCCAGTCTGAGTGACAGTCGCAGCTCCAACAAGAATATTAGAATCATATCCGTTGGCAAGTGCAGGGATTGTCTGCGTTCCACCATAAAAATACAATATAGGTACATTAATATGAGAAGAATTATCGAACGATAATGGGTTGCTACCTGAAAGAATAATCATGTTAGACGCAGTAACTGTACCCGAACCAACGGCAAGAGTATTTCTAACCACAGCCATTGCGTCTATTGTTGTTGTATTGCCACCCTGTCCAACAGTTAAATTTCCAAAACCATCAGAATAGTTTTGTAAAGGATAATTTATTGTATTTGTCCCATTCAAAACCAGTGAAGCGTCATTGAATTGAGTAGAATCTCTTGTACCGTCTGCTGTAAATGGGCCGTTGCCGTTTAAAATAATATTAGCCGAGCCGGCATTGAAAACTCCGCCAGCTTGAACAAAGCCAGCGTCGCCGATGGTGATGGTGTGACTTCCCGACTGTGTGATTGTGCCCGTGTATCCCGAAGCAATGTTTATTCCTTTTACATTTATGTCTTGGTCGAGGGTGACATTGCCTGTGGCGGATGAATCAAACTCTGCTGTATCACCTGTGCCTGGGACAACTCCACCTTGCCAGTTGCCTGCTGTGCTCCATTTATTGTCGCCTGTGCCGTTGGTCCAAGAGATTTGTCCTGGAGCTGTTGTAGTGTAGCCTTCAATGGAAAGCTCGTTGTCGGCGCTCGACATGTTGGCGTATTCGAATTTGATCCAGGAGGCGGAGCGGGCGACAGAGGAAATTCTGGTTTCATCCTGAAAACCAGTTGAATATCCGTTGTACCCCTCAAAACCACTATTGAATATCCCTGCCCCAAGAAACGTTGGGTAAGTATCATTTCCAATAGTCAATGATACTGAGATTGTTGCTGAACTTTTAATACCACTAATCCAAACACTCATTTCTGAACCATCATATCTCCCAATAACATTTGCCCAATTACCAATGGGGACGGTTTCAGTCGTATGAAGTATGTGTCTCTCCGTTGTGGAGGATATAATGAAATAGACCGTTCCATCTGTATCTACCGCTAAATCATAATATTCATATGATGGTGGGCCCGTGGGCGTCACAGGTTTAAAGAGTATAATATTACCTCCTCCGTCATGTCTTTTGACCCATCCTGAAAGCATTAGTGCAGAGGAATAACCACTAATGGGTCCTGGAATAGAAATATAGGACGATGGAGTTGTATCAAAACTCCCCGCCCCTCCTAAGCCACTAGGTCCGCTCGTAGCTGTCACTCCATGATTTGTTCCATTGTTTGCGTTGCTCGTGGAATCCGTCGGATTCGTCGGGTCATTCAAATGCCACACACCTTTGTAGTTGGAGTCCCAAACAGAGGTTGGGGCGGCGCCGTCTGCGGCGCCGCTATTTCCGTAATACATCCAAATATCAGTATCAGCAGTGTGGCTGACTGTTGGAATCTTTACCCAGAAGTTTGCAGTAGCAGGAGAGCCCGCTCCGCCGGTCCAAGTTTCTTTTTCATAAGGCAAAACTGTTGTGCCATCTGTCGATGTAAAACGAATGTCGTTGCCTGTAGAAAGTGCACCTGCGAGGTCGGTGTTGCCGGCGAATTTCACCAAGAGTGGGAAATTGGTTAGATTTTCATCTACATTTGTATGCTTTATGGTAACTTTCTTTCTCTGTGACCAGCCGGTGAGCCAGTTTGATGGAGCTACTGTGCCTTCTGTATTGCCTGCGGTGTAGAAAGTGCTCGGTGAATTTTGGTTTGCGTATTCGGTGGCGATCCAAGGGGCGGAGCGGGCGGAACTGGAGATACGAGCTTCGTCGATTGTGCCATTCCATCCATAGTTAATATCTGTTGGATGATTGCCAAGAGCAACAGGACGATTATGTGTAATACTGCTGTAAGTTTGAGATCCTGTGTTTTCTTGATTACCATTAACATACATTTTAACATTTCCAGAACCATCTGAAGTCATGGTTACATAATAAAATGTATTGACTGCCGCAACAGTTGTACTAATTACCGGACTACTATCGCCAGCAACATCTCCACCAAACTTATTTGTCGCCGTCATCCCTGCAAGATAATGGTAGCCCTCGATAGACATAATCTGAACATGATTATCACTTTCTTGGTTAGTCAGTGTTCCAGCCCTACTCACCCAAGCTGACATAGTAATACCACTACTAAAAACGCTATTTGCATAAATATCATTAGCGGTCGCAAGTCTTTGGGTGCCACCTCCGTTGAAAGAAGCACCCCCATAAATTTGCCCAGAAGTAGCTGTGACTGTACCTGTGTTAGTACTAAATGTAAAACCGCCGCTTGTTGAATCTGCACCAGATAATGTTGTACCGTTTGGCAAATGCCACACACCTTTGTAATTTGTGTCCCAAACATTTTGGCTTCCATAAGTAGAAGACGCAGCGGGTTCGGTGGCGGATGAGTTTCCATAATACATATATATGACAGTGTCGGCAGTGTGAGAAAGTAGAGGGATTTTGACCCATGCGGTGAGAGCACCTGTTGTCGTGGAATAGCTTTCTATTTCACGAGGTAAATATGTGCCACCGTCATTTGTGGTAAAGCGGATGTCAGAGCCACCGGCATTTATGCCTGTAAGTCCCGCGAGTGAAATAAGTACAGGGAAATTGGTTTC
>Ga0316229_1000189_pt1 | contig 92538 bp, 87 predicted proteins | sample TBH18023metaG_FD_206011 | JGI IMG/M metagenome (GOLD analysis project Ga0316229, IMG submission 206011) | Freshwater microbial communities from Trout Bog Lake, Wisconsin, USA - TBH18023 | ecosystem: Environmental > Aquatic > Freshwater > Lake > Hypolimnion/Profundal zone | place: USA: Wisconsin... | reverse complement strand
CGGGGATTGTTCCTGTGGAAAGTAGTGGGCAATTCAAAGTATATCCCAATCCGGCTGGCACTTTTATAAATGTTGAACTTACAGGTCACACTTCGGGTGGGCAATTATTGATTACTGATATTGAAGGGAAAGACATAATGAGGCAAACTGTTCAGGATGGGAATATCCGCATTAACCTTGTTCGCATGCAGGCCGGGATCTATTTTTTGCAATACCAAACAGAAGATGGCAATGTATTTAGGGATAAACTGGTTGTGAAATAACCTGGTTCTCGGAAATATACAATAATCAATTAAAACTGGCACAGGGTGGTCAATAGAGCCGCCCTCTCCAATTCCCAAAGGATATCTAATCTTAACAAACTGCCTCGTAAATAATCATTCTTGAAACTGGTTTACCATCTTCCTCCTGTTCAGGTGTATAAACACGATGAGTCTTTAAATCTATGGCAAGTGTCTCGTCCTAAAAAAACCTTACACATTTTGTCAAATACTTCTTATTGATTGCTAATATAGATAGTTATTAATACTCATTGAATTTTGTAATTTTACAGAAAGAGGAAGATCGGAAAAGGCAGAACAATTTGTCGTACCGGCAACTAAGAGGTTATCCCTGTGAATCTTGTTATATGGCATTATCGTTGGTTTAAGGCCATAGTTAAACCTGGCTTCTGTTCTAATCTTGACTTATTCGATTCAAACCAATTTCAATGGTTATCCAAAAATCTATATTTATGAGATACGGAATTCTTTTTTGTCTTACTGTTTTCATGATCATGGAAAATTGCTTCGCCCAGGAAATAAGCAGCTGGCGCGACAAGAACCGCAGCGGAGTTTCATCCGAAATCAGCTTGTTAAAATCGTGGCCTGAAGGAGGACCGACCCTTTTATGGACCAATTCAGACCTTCCGAAAGGTAACTCATCCGCTGCATTTGGGAACGACACCATCTTCATCACCGGCCTGAAGGATTCGCTGGATATTCTTATAGCCCTTGACATGAAAGGGAAGATTCTGTGGCAAACCCCAATGGGCAGGGCATGGAACGGATCGTTCCCCGAAAGCAGAGCCACACCAACTGTGGAAGGGAACCGGGTTTATACCTGCAGCGGATACGGAGACCTTTCATGCATCAATGGATCCAATGGCAAGATAATATGGTCTTATAAAGGCAGTGAGACTAATAATGGCACTTACGGGAGATGGGGGATTGCCGAATCCCTGTTGATCGATGGTGACAAGCTTTATTTTTCACCGGGGGGACCGGAAACCATGACCATTGCTGTTGATAAAACCACAGGCAAATTGATCTGGAGATCTCCTTCAATTGATGACAAGCCGGGTTATGTTTCGCCGATACTGATCGATTATGCCGGTAAAAGGATGATCGTGAATGTTGCAATGGGTCATGTATTCGCTGTCGATGCTACTGATGGCGGGATCCTTTGGACTGTCGTCAACGAGCGGCCGAAGTCTCTGAACCCAAACTGGGAATTGATCAAATGTGTTACGCCGCTTTACAATCAAGGGAAAGTTTATGTGACAGGCGGATACAACACTGGAGGGATGATGATAATTATTTCGTCGGACGGAAAACAAGGACATGTAGCATGGACAGACAGCATACTGGATAATCATCACGGAGGTGTGTTGCTGATCAACGGCTATATCTACGGTTCAAACTGGCTTAACAATGCCGATGGGAACTGGTGCTGCATTGACTGGGAAACCGGAAAGAAGAAATGGGAGGAGCACTGGCAGTGCAAGGGATCTATCATTGCTGCTGAAGGGATGCTATATCTTTACGATGAAAAAAAGGGAACGGTCGGACTAGCGCGGGCCACACCAGAAAAATTCGACCTGGTCAGCAGCTTTAACGTAACACAGGGAACCCAAGGGCCTTACTGGGCACATCCTGTGATCCACAAGGGAATTTTATACCTTAGGCATAATAATGCCTTGATGGCTTATGATATAAGAGAGAAATAATCTGCCTGGACCCGGAGGTCGCTTTAAAAGAACATCCGGGTAGTTTCTGCAAGAATATTAGAAATCAAATTATCAAGCATATCGGCTTTAACGATTTTGATCTTTTTTAGGGGAATATTTCGATTGATATAAACGTTGTCACCTTTGCATTTGTCAATTCGGCTGCAATCTGCTGTGAGCGGTAAATGGGACTCGAACCCACGACCCCCAGCTTGGGAAGCTAGTGCTCTACCAACTGAGCTATTACCGCATTTTGGTGCGGCGAAATTAATAAAAATCACCATAAATTCAAATCTATTAACTTTGGCCCCCAGCAATTAATATTTTTTCTATGGACAAACCAATTGCTGACCTCATGGTTGAAGAGACCATGCATAAAGCAAGAACAGCCAGTCATCATTTTTCAAAACTTGACCAGGAACATACCGACCGTATCGTCAGGGCGGCTTACGCGGCTGGTTTCGGTGCGAGAAAAATTCTTGCCGGGATGGCCTTTGAAGAAACAGGTATAGGCAACATCCATGATAAAACCATTAAAAATATTATTGCTACGCGGTTTGTATACCGCGACATCAGGGACCAGAAGACTGCAGGTATCATAGCCGAGAACAGGAAAGCAGGCATAGTGGAAATTGCCAAACCCCTTGGCCCCATTTTCGCAGTAACCCCTATTACCAACCCCACATCAACAGCACTGTTCAAGATACTGATCGCCCTCAAGACAAGGAATCCCCTGATCATTTATCCGCATGGAGCGGCCCGCAAATGCACCATAGAAGCGGCAAGGATCTGTTATGAAGCGGCCCTGGTCGAAGGGGCGCCTGAGAATTGCATCCAATGGATACCCAAAGCAAGCCGCGACCAGGTGCTTGCTTTCATGAGCAATCATTTTACTGCCATGGTCATGGCCACAGGATCGGTAAGCCTGGTCAGGGCGGCCTACAGTTCAGGAAACCCTGCTATCGGAGTCGGGCCGGGGAATGTACCGGTGTACATCGGAAAAAGCGCAGATGTCAATTTCGCCGTTGACCAAATCCTGCTATCCAAATTATTCGACAACGGAACCATCTGCGCCAGCGAACAGGCTGTTATCGCTTCAAAATACAATGCCGATGAAGTTGAACGGGTGTTTAAAAAGAAGGGGGCTTATTTTCTTGACCCGGATGAAACTGAAAAAGTTGGCAAGGTCTGCATCAATACCCATACCCGTTCGATGAACGCCGAGGTCATCGGTAAGCCTGCCGCCTTTATTGCCTCCCTTGCAGGAATAAATATCCCGACTGATTCAAATCTTCTCATTGCCCCGCTTAAACCTGATCAGGTCGGAATCAAATGGCCGCTTTCACTTGAGGTCCTTGCCCCTGTCCTGGCCTTTTACAGGATCGAAAATTTTGAAGATGGCATCAGGATGTGCAGGAAGATCAACGAACACGGCGGCATGGGGCATACGGTAAGCATATTCTCAAATGATGATGAAAAAATCCGGTATTTCGCTCAGTCCCTTAATGCTGGAAGGATTGTCGTGAACACCCCTTCATCACAGGGCGCCCTGGGCGGACTTTATAATGCCCTGGTCCCTTCGATGGTGCTGGCATGCGGTTCGGGCGGCAAGAACTTCACAACAGACAATATCTCCACCCGCCATCTCCTTAACATCCAGAGGATCGCTTACCGTAAAGTCAACTTCTGCGCTGAACACCAGCTGGCTGAAGCTTTTTGTTGCGACGACAAACTTTCGGTAGATGAAATAGAGCGCCTATGCGCCGAAAACCGCCCTGACGAAAAATAAGCCGGGCCAACATAACAACGCACAGATTGTTTTTATAAATTTACACCACTTAACATCTCTCATTTATCTGCCCTATGGAATTCGCAAGATTGTTGGACAATCTGCCGGGAATCGCTTACCGCTGCCATTTTGATCGCAACTGGACAATGGAATTTATCAGCGATGGTTGTTATGAGCTTACCGGTTACCAGGTCAACGACCTGCTGAAAAATAATAAAATTTCATACAATGACCTGATTCTTAAAGAAGATCAGGATAAGGTATGGAAATATGTGGAAGAGGGGGTCCGGGGCAGGCAGCCCTATACCTTGATTTACCGCATAAAGACAGCCGACGGGAAAATCAAATGGGTTTGGGAGAAAGGCAAGGCAGTCTTAATTGACGGAGAAGTCAAATGTCTTGAAGGTTTCATCAATGACATCACAGAACAGAAAAATTCGGAACTGATTCAGAAAGTCATCTTCGAACTATCTAAGGCTGCCCTGAATGCTTCATCACTTGATGCAATGTATGCAACTCTTCATCGTGAACTGAGCAATATATTCGATGTTAAAAATTTTTATATTGCTATTTACAATGAGGCTGCCGGAACTATTTCTTTTCCCTACCATGTTGACGACCAGGATCAATTTACATCACGGCCTGTTGGCAAAGGACTTACCGGGTATGTGATACGCACAAAAAAACCCGTGTTGCTTAAAGAGAACCAAATTGCGGAACTCAACAGCAATGGGGAGATCGAGATCATTGGCACACCGGCTAAAGTCTGGCTTGGTGTACCCATGATAGTGAACGATAAAGTATTCGGTGTTATGGCCGTTCAAAGTTATACCGATACTGAACAATATACCGAAAAAGAACTTGAACTTCTCGCTATCATAGCCGGGCAGATTGCAACTATGCTCTCCCGCAAATCGGCCCAGGATGATGTAGCCCGGCAAAAATCATACCTCGAACAATTGTTCGAGGCCAGTTCCGAAGCCATTATCACCATTGATAACACAGGTACCGTTTTAACCGTTAATACAGAGTTTTCCCGCCTGTTCGGATTTCTACCTGAGGAGATCATTGGCTCCAACATCGATGAAAAGATCACTAACCAGGAGGTCATCGACGATGCTCTTGCAATTACGCGAAAAGCCATGGTCGGGAATATTTCGGAGGTGGAAACCCGGCGTGCACATAGGGACGGGCATCTTATCGATGTATCCATTATTGTAACCCCAATAAGAATCAAAGGAGAGATTATAGGCGCTTTCGGGATATACAGGGATATCACCGACAGGAAAAAGATAGAATTGAACCTTATAGCCGCAAAAGACCGGGCCGAGGAATCTGACCGCCTCAAATCGGCTTTCCTTTCGAATATGTCGCATGAGATCAGGACTCCCATGAATGCTATCATAGGTTTCTCCACCCTGCTCTCCGATCCTGCCATTACCGATGAAGAGCGCCAGGATTTTATCAGGATCATCAAGGAAAGAGGCAATGACCTGATGAGGATCATGGACGACATTATAGATATTGCGAAGATTGAGGCCGGTCAGATCAAGATCGAGATCAGGGAATGCCAGGTCAACAACATGCTTTCTTCGGTGTATTCCACCATGAACGAGCTCAGGAAAAAACTCCTGAAAACCCATGTTGATCTTGTATTCAAACCTTTTGCACCCGATCATGAGTTTATTATTATGACCGACGGCAACCGTCTCAGGCAGGTCATGACAAACCTCATCGAGAATGCATTCAAATTCACTGAGAAGGGTTCTGTTGAATTCGGATATACCTTTAAAACAGACCAAAATCTCGGGCCCCTGATCGAATTCTTCGTCAGGGATACAGGCATAGGGATCCCTGCCGATAAACATCACCTGATCTTTGAAAGGTTCAGGCAGGCCGATGATTCCAACACAAGAAGATACGGGGGAACCGGCCTTGGCCTTACCATATGCAAAAACCTGATGAGCCTGCTCAACGGGAATATCAGGCTGGAATCAACCGAAAACAAAGGGACCGAGTTTTTTATCACCCTTCCCCTTACCTCTGCCACGGCAGCTGAGACCGCCAAGCCTGTTGCTATGAAGATGCCAGAATATGCAGATCAGCTCAAAGACAAAACCATGCTCATCGTGGAAGATGAAGAATCCAATTATTTCCTGCTCGAAAGAATATTGAAACGTGCCAATGCAAAAATTGTATGGGCAAAGAACGGGATCGATGCAATTGAAATGGTATCTAAAGGTAAGATTGACCTTATCCTTATGGATATAAGGATGCCGGTAATGGATGGATATGAAGCCACTGCCGAAATCAGGAAATTCAATAAAGTCACTCCCATTATCGCCCAAACAGCCTATGCTTTAAAAGGCGAGAAGGAAAGAAGTCTGGCCGCCGGCTGCGATGGATATATTTCAAAACCCATAGACCCAAGGGAATTACTTGAAACTGTAATCAGGTTCATCAAATCCGAACGATAATATGCAAGCTCCTGCAGGGAAAAAATTCTCCCTTGGGGAGAGATTGAGAAGTTTTAAGTTTGCCTTCAGGGGAATTGAAATGGCTGTGCGCACGCAGCACAATTTCAGGATACATCTGGCAGCTTTTATCCTGGTGATAACTGCAGGTTGCCTCTTGGGGATCAGCCCGGCGGAATGGTGCATCCTGCTTATTGCCTCAGCCCTGGTACTGAGCCTCGAGATCATCAATACCGCGATGGAACTTACTGTGGATATCATTTCGCCCGAATACCGGGAAAAAGCGGGGATGATCAAGGACCTCTCAGCTGCGGCTGTGCTTATAGCTGCAATTGCCGCGGCCTCCGCAGGAGTGATCATCTTTGGCAAACATATTTTTCAGCTTTTAAACTTGTATCAGTAAACAGATAAAAATAAAACCCAAATTATGAAAAAATCAGCATTACTATTGCTTTTCCTGGCCCTTGTCGCAGGATGGTCCTGCAAAAGGGAGAAACAGGCCGGTGAACAAAAGGCTCCTCTTATCGTAAAAAACAACATCAAAGTCCAGGGCGACCTGATGACCCCCGAGGTGCTCTGGGCCTTCGGAAGGATCTCGGAACCTGCAGTTTCCCCGGATAAAAAGCAGATCCTTTACGGGGTTTCCTGGTATAATGTTGAACAGAATAAAGGCAACAGGGAATTATTCGTCATGGATATCGACGGAAAGAATTCCAGGCAGATCACTCATACGCCTTTCAGCGAGAACCAGGCTGAATGGGCAGCCGACGGGAAAAAGATCTATTTCCTCTCCTCCGAAAGCGGGTCTATGCAGCTCTGGGCCATAGATCCTGACGGGAACAAGCGCATGCAGCTAAGTGATGTTCCCGACGGCATCAGCGGATACCGCTTCTCGCCCGACGAAAAAAAGCTTCTTTATACTGCGGATGTAGCCGTGGACAAGACCCTGCCTGATCTGTATAAAGACCTTCCAAAGGCGACAGGCAAGATCTATAATGATTTTATGTACCGTCACTGGGATACCTGGGTTGAATCGTACAGCCATATTTTTGTTGCAGATGTCACTAAAGAAATGATTAAAAGCGGAACTGATATCCTCAAAGGCGAGCCTTATGAATGCCCGCTTCAGCCATTCGGAGGCATGGAACAGATCACCTGGAGCCCCGATAGTAAAACAATTGCGTATACCTGCCGCAAGAAAAAAGGTGTTGCTTATACTCTTTCGACAAACTCCGACATTTACCTGTACCAGCTTGATAACGGGTCGACCACCAACCTTACCGAAGGCATGATGGGATACGACGTTGCCCCTGTTTATTCTCCCGACGGCACGAAACTTGCCTGGCAGAGCATGGAACGCGACGGGTATGAATCGGATAAGAACCGGCTGTTCATTTATGACTTCAACAGCAAAACAAAAACTGATTATTCAAAAGATTTTGACCAGAGCTCAGAAGGCCTTGCATGGAATTCAGATGGCAGCTCACTTTATTTTATCAGTGATTTTCATGCTACCGACGAGATCTACCAGCTGACCCTTCCCGACGGGAAGATCCGCAAGATCACCGAAGGCATTCATAACTATACCGGGGTATTCCCCGCAGGTGACAGGCTCATCGCAACGAGGGTCTCCATGTCGTCTCCTGCCGAGATCTATTCTGTGGATCCGGCCAACGGGAAAGACACCCAGCTCAGCTTTGAAAACAAGGAGATCATGGATCAGCTTGCGTTCGGTAAAGTAACCCAACGCTGGATCAAAACCACCGATAACAAGATGATGCATACCTGGGTCATTTACCCTCCTCATTTTGATTCCACCAGGGTGTATCCTACCCTTCTTTATTGCGAGGGAGGACCCCAGAGTACGGTAAGCCAGTTCTGGTCATACCGCTGGAACTTCCAGATGATGGCAGCAAACGGTTATATCATTGTCGCCCCCAACCGCCGCGGACTCCCGGGCTTCGGTAAGGAATGGAACGAAGAGATCAGCGGAGACTACGGCGGCCAGAACATGAAAGACTACCTCAGCGCCATCGATGCATTATGCAAGGAAAAATATGTTAACAAAGACAAGCTGGGATGCGTGGGAGCAAGCTATGGCGGGTTCTCGGTATACTGGCTGGCCGGCAACCATCATAAACGATTTAAAGCATTCATTGCGCATGACGGAATGTTCAACCTCGAGGCACAATACCTTGAGACCGAGGAAATGTGGTTCACAAACTGGGATCTTGGCGGGTCTTTCTGGGATTTGAAAAACAAGATCGCTCAGCGTTCCTATGCCACTTCCCCCCATAAGTTCGTCCAGAACTGGGATACTCCGATCCTGGTGATCCATGGAGGACTTGACTTCAGGATCTCCTACACCCAGGGAATGCAGGCATTTGATGCAGCCCTCCTGAGAGGGATTCCTGCCGAGTTCCTTTATTTCCCGAACGAAAACCACTGGGTGCTAAAACCCCAGAACGGTATTCTATGGCAAAGGACATTTTTTAACTGGCTTGACCGCTGGCTAAAATAGCACGTATGGAAGACCTGATCAGGAAAACCGCTGACATGCTCTTAAAATCCCGGTTCACCACGGCATTTACCGGAGCGGGGATCTCCGTCGAAAGCGGGATCCCCCCTTTCAGGGGGAACAACGGGATATGGTCCAGGTATGACCCGAAATCACTGGAGATAGCCTGGTTCCTCGACCACCCTGTTGAATCATGGAGCATCATCAAAGCTATATTCTATGATTACTTTGGGAATGCCCGCCCCAATAAAGCTCATCTCGTGTTAGCCGAAATGGAGAAAAAAGCCCTCCTGGCAAGGATCATCACTCAAAACATCGACAACCTCCACCAGGAAGCAGGGTCAAAGGAAGTGTATGAATTTCACGGGAACTCAAAACGTATCGTCTGCCTTGGTTGTCATAGGTATTACATAGTAGGTTCAGTGAGCCTTGACCATGTGCCTCCAACCTGCAGGGAATGCGGTGGCTTGCTGAAACCCGATTTCGTATTCTTCGGGGAAGGCATACCCCAGACGGCCCTTAGCGCTTCGTATGAAGCGGCCAGCCTTTCGGATGTGTTAATAATCATCGGGACAACCGGGGAGGTCATGCCTGCAAACCAGATCCCTTTTATGGCGAAATCGGCAGGATGCAGCATCATCGAGATCAACACCGAACCTTCAAACTTCACAGGAAGTATAACTGATATCTTTATTCAGGGAAAAGCAGGGGAAATAATGGAGAAACTGGGGGCGGAATTATTTTCCACGTCCCTGGATAATGATCAGGATCGTATAAATTAAGATCTTGAAATCCATAGCAAGCGACATGTTTTCAATGTAAAGCAGGTCGAATTTAAGACGTTCGATCATCTGCTCGAGGTTCTCGGCATAGCCGTACTTAACCTGTCCCCAGGAAGTGATTCCCGGCTTGACTTTATGCAACAGTTTGTAATGCGGAGCGCTCTGGGTGACCAGGTTGATATAATACTGGCGCTCGGGTCGAGGGCCTACAATACTCATATCACCCTTGATCACGGTATAGAACTGGGGCACCTCATCGATGCGGAACTGCCTTAACACCTTTCCCACCCTTGTGATCCTCGGGTCATCCTTGGAGGACAACTGTGGACCATTTTTCTCAGCATCCTGTATCATCGTCCTGAACTTGTACATGATGAAAGGCTTACCACGCAGCCCTATCCTTTCCTGCTTGAAAAACACAGGACCGGAGGAAGTCAGTTTTATAATGATTGCTGTGGTAATGATCACCGGCGAAAGAATGATCAAGGCGATAAACGAAGCTGCAATATCAAAGATACGTTTGAACGAGAGTTGCCATGCCGGCATGAGATCCGGGTAGATCTGGATGAGAGGGGCATGGAAGATCGAGGTCGTTTTAACAGAACCCATAATGATATCCTGCATAGCGGGTATGATTTTAATCACCACTTCGGTATCTTCAAGCTGGGTGATTATGTTTTCGATGGTGTGATTCTCGGAATGTTCTATGGCAATGATCACCTCTTCGATATTGTACTGTTTTACCAGGGAATTGAGATCCCTGGTCTCCCCGATATGAGGCAGGAACTCCGAGAGTTTATAGCTGGTATATCCCTCAACATTAACAAAGCCGACGAACTTGTTCCCCGAGGATTTTTCCTGGTTTTCGATCTCTTTGTAGATGGACAGGGCGTTACCGTTACTTCCGACGATGACCGTATTGAAGCCTATGATTTTATTGTGGATCCTGTATGCTGTACGGGAGGTGAGGATAAATCTGAACGCGGAAGTAAAGAACAGGTGAAGCAGGAACAGAACAAAGAAAAATTCAATATAGGTTCTTTGCGTGATGATCATGTCATCCAGGATCAATGCAAAGAAAATGATGGTTACACCTAAAAAACTGATGAGAAAGGTCTGGGCAAATTCACGCAAGCGTGCTTTCCTGTATATCTGCCTGTAAGTCCCTATCAGTGTGTACAGGACAAGCCAGAACAGCCCTATTGCAAACATTCCATAGTACAGCTTGACATCACCGGAAATCAGCTTGAAGTGATCCATCACATGGTGGTCAACCCTGTATTTGCGGTAAATGAAAAACAATGTCCAGGCAAGGACAGCAGCCAGGAAATCGGCCGCCACATATTTAATCACCTGGGCCCGTTTGTTCATTCTTGTTTTATTTTGATGTAATGAGTTTGACATTGTCGATTACCATAATCCCCTGCTTCACACCCGAATCTTTAAATCCTCCGAAATATACCCTGAAATGGTCTATTCCGGTGGTATAATTAAGTGCAGGAGTCAGGTCAATATATATTTTTTTTGCTTTCCCGTTGGTGACATTCAGATTAAGTACAGGCAACTGTATGTATGCAGAATAGCCTGTAAGAATGACACCTACCGTAGTTATTGTATTGATATTATAATTCATTTCGAGATAAACTTCCGACAGGGGAATCACGAAATTTACATGTGACTGTGCTTCTGCAAAATCATTGGTTGAATCGGTGATCATGATCGCCGAGTGTACCCCTTCGATGGTAAGCGGCGAGCCTTCGGCCGTCGTTTTCACCGGCACCGTGCTGCGGGTAGTCGTATCAAGGCTTATAGACGTCCCCTCAAAGTCTTCCCTCCACATGAAGTTGGAGGAAGTCGAATAGGTGGTATGCAATGTTTTCAGGCTGGTCACACTGTCGATGCCGAACCTTGCATTCAGATTGATGGGAGTGTAAAAATTATAAGCCCCGCGTGTGCTGGAGATACCGTTGATCATGATCCCCGGCAGTATGGTAACCTTATGGATACCGTTTTGAAGAACGGGGAATTTACAGGGCATTTCAAAAGCGCCGATAAGCTGACCGTCAACATAGACCCAGGCATCGGTAATATTATTCGATGCCGAACCCTGGGTTGAATAATCCGTCGTAATATAAATGGAATCAATTTTGAGGTAGGCCGGAACTTCCTGGCTCCCAGAGAATTTTTCACAGGATGTCAGGACAATGATACCCAAAATAAAAAAGCTAAAACCAATGGTAAATTTAGTCCCCGGCATGAACTGTTTTATGATTCTGGTTTCAAAACGCCTTTTCCGCATGAATATTGTCAAAAAAAATGATAAAAGAAATTAACAATTGCGGAAATCAAGTAAGCCGCTTAACTGTATGGTTTATTTCATTGATGATCATATATGCAACTTCCAGGGCATGATAACCATCTTCAATGGTGACCGGCGGCACAGTATTATTTATGATAGCGGAACAGAAGCTTTCAAGCTCCGACCTGATCGCGTTATTTGGCCTGACCTCCGGCTTGATGAAAGAGATCTGCCTGAGACCTTTACCCGGTCCAAGGTCCAGGGGCATCCCGAATCCTGAACTGCTGCTTCCCGGTTCTTCGATCCGTATAACTTCAAGCTCCTTTTTAAGGAAATCCACCGAGATATACGCATCCCTTTGAAAGAACCTTGATTTGCGCATATTCTTGACGGATATCCTGCTGGCCGTAAGATTAGCAACACATCCGTTCTCAAATTCTATCCTTGCGTTGGCAATATCCGGAGTGTCGCTTACTACGGCAACCCCGGAGGCGCTGATATTTTTTATCCCGCTCTTGACAACAGAGAGGATAATATCTATATCATGAATCATAAGATCAAGGATCACCGGCACATCGGTCCCGCGGGGATTGAACTGCGAAAGGCGATGCCCTTCGATGAACATGGGTCCGGCAAAAAAAGGTTCAGCAGCAAGGAAGGCAGGGTTGAACCTTTCAACATGGCCCACCTGCACCTTCACTTTGGCTTCACCTGCCATCTTGATAAGTTCCCTGGCCTCATCCAGGGTGGTCACAACCGGTTTCTCTATAAAAACATGCCGGCTCTTAAGAAGAGACTTTGAAGCACAGTCAAAGTGAGATATGGTAGGTGTAACGATATCCACAACATCAACATGGTCAACCAGTTCGTCGAGAGAGGAAAACTTTCGGATATTGAATTCCTGCTCCACCCTTGCTGCAATGTTTACATCAGGATCAAAAAAACCACATAAGTCAAATTCGGGAATTTCCTTGATACATTTAAGATGGATTTTACCGAGGTGGCCGGCTCCCAGAACTCCGATTTTCAGCATACCGGTTATTTTTTTGCAAAGTTAGTCTTTTAAGATTTTGAAATCACTATTTTCGTGAAAAATTTCCAGGGCAAAAAATTATGAAACCCTCTAAAAGACAAGACACTTACCGTCATCAGGGACTCAGGAACCAGCTGATCAGCCAAATCCGGAAGAAAGGGATTTCAGATCCAGCTGTTCTTGCAGCAATGGAGAAAGTCCCCAGGCATTTTTTCTTTGACTCCTCATTTCTCGAATATGCTTATGAAGACCAGCCCTTCCCGATAGGAGCCGGGCAGACTATTTCGCAACCTTATACTGTTGCATTTCAAACATCGCTGCTTAAACTGTCGAAAGGTGAAAAAGTTCTGGAAATAGGTACGGGAAGCGGGTACCAGGCCTGCGTACTGGCCGAGGCCGGGGTCAAAGTATTCAGCATTGAACGCCAGAAATCATTATACGATAAAACCAGGTTATTGCTTGCCGAAATGGGATACCAGAGAATAAAATTGTTCTATGGGGACGGCTATAAAGGCCTTCCCGCATTTGCTCCCTTCGACAAGGTACTGGTCACTGCTGCCGCGCCATTTATACCGGAACTGCTTATCAAACAACTCAGGCCCGGGGGTATCCTGGTGATACCAGTGGGTGATGATGTACAAGTCATGACCACCATTTATAAGGTCTCTGAAACTGAAGTGCGAAAGGAAGAACATGGGAACTTCAGGTTTGTACCTATGCTCGAGGATAAAGCCAGGACGGAGTAGGTAGTGAGATCGCTCGCATCTTTGCAACGCGGCTACGGTGGCTGCGTCACTCATATATGCATTATCCCTAAGCTTATCAAGATGTAATTCGCTCCTTGCACCTGATGCCGCTTATGCAAAATGCTTCGCTTCCAATAATTTCGCTACTTATTATTTCGCTACTTCGCTATTTCGCTACCTCGCTTCTCGCTACCTGTTCTGCGTAACCTGATCTTCCTCATCGTGGAGTATGACAGCCCGAACACCATGAGCAGGGCACCGGCCCAGAGTACATTGATAAACGGATTCATGATGGCCTTGATTACTATGTAATCGGGCTTCTCCCCAACCTGCGCGATATAGGTGTAATAATCCATCATCGGGTAATGCCTGGTCTCGGGATTGTATACCGCTCCCATCTTCGGATGAACGTTCACTGATGGATAAAGACTGAATTCCTTTTTCATCTTCCCTTCCTTCATCCGCAGAAAGTCAACCCTATAAGAGGTTATATTGCCTGATCTTGAATTATTTACATAGGTAACATAAAACCCGGCCATATAGAGGGTATCGCTCTTAACCAGCATCAGGTTCTCATTATTTGTCTGTTCATTCCCCAGGTCGTACCTGGAAGTATTGGTTGATATCACCCTTGAATTGGAGAAAGTGATCAGGGTGCCCAGTAAAAAAATGATAAATCCAAGGTGAGTGAACATTCCGCCGGTATTCCTGGGAAAGGATGTGCGGAATATCATATTGAGCAGGGTGGAGAATAATCCGAATAAAATGAAATACAGGAAGAGCAGAAGCGCAAATTGTGTTACGATGCCGGAAATCAGGAACGGGATTGCTGAAAGAAGAGCCAGGACGGCAGGCATGATCAGCTTTTTTAACGCTTCCCTCCCCTTATTCATTGAATAATTCAGCACCTGGCTGAACCCTATGAAAGCGGCGACCAGCAGGGCATAAGGCATCTGCCAGCGATTGTAAAATCCTATATTGTCGGTGGGAGGCGCGACATGTGTTCCGAACAACTTGTTGAATACAGGGAGTGAGGTTGTGAAAATCACCTGGAATGCTGCCAGCGCTATGATGAGAGAGCCTATGAACATCCAGAATTCCCTTGAGAACATTTCATCTTTCCTGTGATCGAGTATTTTCCTAATGTTCCAGGTAACAAACACCAGCATGATTGCCAGGAAAACCAGAAGGTATACCAGGAGCTGCGCGGTAAGGCCGTTATCGCCGAATGAGTGGGCGGAAGTTTCGGATAACACTCCGCTCCTGGTCAGGAAGGTAGCGTAAAGCACCAGGATATATGAGATCAGGCTGAAAAGGAATGCCGATAAAAGCGCAAAATGCTGCTTTCGGGCAATGATCATGAAATGCAGGGTGGCCACCAGGGTAAGCCAGGGCACCAGCGAAGAATTTTCAACCGGGTCCCAGGCCCAGAAACCGCCAAAGGTCAGTGAAACATAAGCCCAGGCACCTCCGAGAAGTATCCCTGCTCCAAGAAAAGTCAGGGCCAGTAACACCCAGGGAAGGGCTGGACGTATCCAGCCATGATAGTCCTTTTTCAGAAATGCCGCGACTGAATAGGCAAAAGGAATAAGTGCCAGTGCATAACCGATGAAAAGGATGGGGGGATGAATGGTCATCCATATATTTTCCAGTAAAGGATTCAGCCCGTTACCGTCGGTCACAAACTGCAAATAATCAGGATGTTCAAAGATTGTACCCGGTTGCCCTGCATAGGTTTCACGAAGGAGGACGAAGGGGTTGCTTCCAAGCTTGTAACCGAAAACACTGGCGCCGAGAAGCATTGAAGTGACAAAAACCTGGGAGAGGGAAACAACTCCCATAACAGGAGATTCCCAGTCCCCGGCTCTCCTGATCAGGAAAAGCCCGATTACGGCCTGTGAAATCCCCCAGACGAGGAAACTCCCCTCCTGCCCTGCCCAGAAACATGAAATTATATATTTTACCGGAAGGCCGGCCGAAGAATACTGCCATACATAACTATATTCAAAATAATGCCTGAATATCAGGATGTATAACACAACGATCACAGCTAACAGCGAAATCACATGAAGTATATAAAAACTTCTCGCAATCCCGATTACCAGTTTAAAGGGATTCTCTTTACGCGAAAAGTGAAAAAGGAACAGGGCCGTGGCAATCAGAGAAGTTGTAAAACTTAACCAGATGAAGGACTTCCCAAGAACTCCGAATATTAAATGTTCTCCAGCAAAACTCATGAAATAGTATCTTATTTTTTGAACGGCAAAGATACATTTTTCAGTCTTATTGTAATCTTCATATGTGTTTCCATACATATAACTATAAGCCGGTGTTGAAAACTCCTGTCAATTTGTTATTAACAAAATTTTAAGCAATTGCATCAGGCGGTGAATTCTCTTAAATTCGCTTAAATTTATTTTAGTGGCCAGAATAGGACTTATCGGAGGATCCGGACTTGAGAAATTAAATATTCTCAGGGACACACATGAGGTTATTGTTGATACACCTTACGGAAGTCCCAGCTCTTCATTTTTGCACGGCCTGATCGCTGATAACGAGATCTATATTTTATCGAGGCACGACAGGGAGCACTCCATTACACCGACCCATGTAAACAACCGGGCCAACATTTTTGCGCTTAAGCAACTTGGCTGTACAGGCATTCTTGCAACAACCGCCTGCGGAAGCCTGAGGGAGGAGATCCTCAGGGGCGATATAGTATTTCCTGACCAGTTTCTCGATTTTACTAAAAGAAGGATCAATACTTTCCATGACCGTTTCGAACCGGGAATTACCGGGCATGTAGCCATGGCCGATCCTTTTTCGGAAGAACTCAGGAAGAAACTGATCCGCAGCGCTGGTGAACTGAAGCTTCCTTATCACTCCAAGGGGACGGTTGTGACCATTGAAGGACCGAGATTCTCTACGAGGGCCGAATCTATAATGTATCGTATTATAGGCGCCGACATCGTCAACATGAGTATCGCACCGGAAGCAGCACTGGCCAATGAAGCAGGTATTCCTTATGCTGTCATTGCGCTCTCTACTGATTATGATGCATGGAAGCATGATGAGGAACCTGTTACATGGGCCGAGATATTGAGAGTTTTCGAGGAGAATGTCAGGCATGTAACAGCCCTGCTTGTTAACGTTTTACAGGATTTTATAGTATAATTCATTGCGGATGAAGCAATACATTTTTCTTCTGTTTGGACTGCTGATGGGAATTGGTGTATTCGCCCAGTATCCGCTTCAGCCCGGACAGGGTGCGCAAAACACCGATAACATGTCAAGATCATTGTCAGATCTGCCAATGGTTAGTGAAACAAGATCCGTGCTTGATCTGGCCACGGGCTGGACCTTGCAGGACAACGGTGAATGGGCATCAGGCCTGAACCTGATCCCGTGGAAAGATTATAAATTAAACAAATCTTCCAAGCCTTCATACAAGCTTGGCAAAGAGAATTTCATCAACCTGGAAGTTCGCGATGTATTGGTTAATAATGAGATGTATGCCGTGCTTATCATCCGTTTTAAAACAGGATGGTATGAGTTCCCGACCCTGATGGAAACCTGGCATAAACAAACCGGGCTCTCCTATTTTGTTTGCAAACTTTCGAAATTCCAGGCGGTCATACCTGAAAAGATGGAATTCAACACACCCTATATCCAGAACCTGGAAGTCCTTTGCGACAATACATTGGTTGGCTTTGATGAACGTTACCTGAATTCAACCATTGCATACAGCATCCATAACATACTTCTTAATAAAACTATCACGGCTCATAACCTGCTGATTGCTTTTCTGCCGTTCCAGGCCGGGGGGCAGACAACCGCAAGGTTCAGGCTAATCCAGGTGATGAATAAAGAGAAGTTTTATATGCCCTACCTCGATATAAAAAACCGGGACAAGCTTTTCAAAGGGGCTTATTATGAAGCCGATTTCAGCAGTTTCCGCTCACTGTTAAACTATAGCGGAGGAGCATACATACAGGCTTTTACCGGGATTCCCAGGTCAGCCGAAGAATATTACAAGCGGGGATTGTCAGATTATGTCTCAGGAAATTATATGCAGGCCGTTGCAAATCTTACCGAAGCATCAAAATACCCGCCCTATTCTACTTTCTTCCTGACTTATGCATACAGGGCCAATGCACGTCTGAAGGTTGGCGATAATGCAGCTGCCATGATGGACTTCGACAAGGCTATTTCACTGAAACCTGCTGAACAGAATTATTACTCGGCATGGCTGACTGTTATTTACAACAGGGGTGTTGCCCGCTTCAATAATAAAGACAAGAACGGAGCCTGTGCCGACTGGAACACAGCACTGCAGTTCGGTCTTAAAGATATCGGCAACGACCAGGCGATCAAAGAACATTGCAGGGGCTATAAGTATACAGGACCGTCAGTTGCCATGACACAGGCCGTTTCGGTAAACCTCAACGATGTCAGCGGTCCCGAATATGTGACCGATTACTACAAGGTTTACTGGGAAGGCGTATGGAAATATGAGCATGGGAATTTTTCGGAAGCAGTGAGATATTTCAACCGGGCTATCGAATTAAAACCCCAGGATAAGGCATTCATAGTGTATTTCTACAGGGGCAGCTCGAAATTGAAAATATCCGATTTCTCCGGGGCTCTTGCCGACCTTGATATCGCCCTTGCATTTAATGCCAGCAACCAGGGCGACGCGTCGATGATGAAATCGGTTTATTATAACCACGGGATGGCGAATTATATGCTTGGTAATTACGCCATGGCCTGCAGCGACTTCCAGAAATCCATCAGCTCAGGACTCAGAGAACCCGAATCACTAGACTTTATAAAGCAGGTCTGTAAATAATTTACGATTGGACGATTTTAGAGTTACGATTAAATCGTAAATCAATAACTTCAATCGAAAACCGTAAATCGTAACTCGTAATTCCTAGTACACTACAACATGATGCCTTACCCCGTTCTGGTAAGCGATGATCCAGGCATCATGAATCCCTTGTTTTCGTAAGCGGTCGCAAAGCTCCCTGGCAGAATTGATATCCTTGTAGTAATGGGCGATAATATACCTGTTCATGCCATTTTCACTTTCCTTTGTTACAGGTAAATCAATATGGTAATGCTTTTTCACCCAGGCAACAGTGTAATTATGTTGTGTAAATGCACAAACCTGGACCACGTAATCGTATACCTCGGAAGCGGAAGGCACTGGAATGCGCTCCGGGACAGGTTTTACAGCAGGTGGAACCACCGGGGGCGTATATGTTTGATAACTTACCGGGCTTGTATAAGGATACTCCTGCACGGCAATATTCTTTTTTGATGCTCCCCAGCGGTAGGAAGCAGTGAATGCAAACAGATCGGTAAAGTCAACCTTGCACCCTCCAAGCGTCTGGTCAGCATGGTTCACAAAGACAGTGCTTAACGTGTTCTCAATTCCGGCGCTTATCCTGCTTGTTATAAGATACTGAAGGCCCAGGCTTACAGGAAAAATAAAAGCGGCCTGCATACCCTGTACCTGGCCGGGAGTGATGACTTCCCCGTTAAGGCTGGTCGAAAGATTCCTGTTCCAGAGATTGATCCCTATACCAACGGAAGCATATAAAAACACCTTTCTCCCTTCATGATAGGGCGAGAACATGTTCGAAAGATTGAATACCGGGCTCACCGTAAAATTAAACATGCTGCCATGGAATGTCCAGGTGGCAGGCTCAGTGTCGTAAATCCCGTCCTTGCTCCCATTTAAACCACCGAAGAGCAGGTTTGCCTTGATCCCAACGACATTGGTAAACTGCCTCATGATGAAAACACCTCCCGCAACACTGAAGCTGTGATGTGGCAGGAATTTATCGAGGTTTAGATCACCGTAATAGAAATCCGGTCCGATTTTAACACCTGCTTCCCATGTACCGGCGATAGAGGCATTGCTTTTTTTATTCACAGCGCCTGTTTGTACAGAGGTCTCGTAATTGCCAAGGGATTGCGAAAGTGAACCTGAATGGATGATCACCAATATAAAAACAAAGGCTGTAAATCTGAGGTTAAATCGCATAGCCTGGATTAGACCTCAAATATAAAACAGCCTCTGTTTATTAAGTGGGGTTTTAGAGTCCTACTTACTACAATTTGTTAACAAAAACTAGCGTACATACTTGAAATCCCTGCCCAGGTAACAGGCAGTATTTCCAAGTTGTTCCTCTATCCTGAGAAGCTGGTTGTATTTTGCAATCCTGTCGGTGCGGCATGCCGATCCTGTCTTGATCAGGCCGGTATTCAATGCAACGGCGAGGTCGGCAATGGTCACGTCTTCAGTTTCACCTGAACGATGGCTTATCACAGCAGTGTAACTGTTGCGGTATGCAAGGTTAACTGCGGCAATGGTCTCGGTAAGAGTACCAATCTGGTTTACTTTTACAAGAATTGAATTTGCAACTCCTTTTTTAATGCCTTCGGATAAGCGCTTCACGTTGGTAACAAAAAGATCGTCGCCTACAAGCTGTATCTTGCTGCCAAGTTCTTTGGTCATCAGTTTCCATCCGTTCCAGTCATCTTCGGCCATGCCGTCTTCAATGGAAATAATGGGATACCTTTTCACCCAATCATTCCAGAATGAAACCATATCTGAAGGGCTGAGTTTTTCACCTGTGGATTTTTTCAGATGGTAAACATTCTCTTCGGGAATATAATACTCCGAGGAAGCGGGATCAAGTGCAATATAAATATCCTTTCCGGGCGCATATCCTGCAGCTTCAATCGCTTTGATGATTACTTGCAGAGCCTCTTCGTTGGATTTCAGGTTCGGTGCAAATCCACCTTCATCACCAACATTGGTCGAATACTTATCTTTCTTAAGAACGGCTTTCAGGTTATGGAACACTTCGGATCCCATCCTGATAGCTTCCGTGAAGGAAGTTGCCCCAACGGGCATGATCATGAATTCCTGGAAGTCAATACAGTTATCTGCATGCGATCCTCCGTTGATGATATTCATCATGGGAATAGGAAGGGTATTTGCAGAAGTGCCACCGATATAGCGGTATAATTCCTGGCCGGTAACCTGGGCTGCTGCATTGGCGGCAGCCAGGGAAACACCAAGGATCGCATTGGCGCCGAGTTTCGCCTTGTTCGGAGTGCCGTCAAGCTCTATAAGCCTGTTATCAAGCTCAACCTGGTCGGTCACATACATACCTATGACTTCCTCTGCAATGATCTTGTTCACGTTGTGAACGGCTTTAAGCACGCCTTTCCCCATGTAAACTTTCTTGTCGTTGTCGCGAAGTTCAACAGCTTCATGTATCCCTGTGGAAGCTCCCGAGGGAATTGCTGCACGGCCCAGGATGCCATTGTCGGTGATCACATCAACTTCGATAGTGGGATTGCCCCTTGAATCCAGGATCTGACGGGCTCTGACTGATAATATCGTACTCATAATCTTTTATTTTAAGTTTTTAAAATTAAAAAAAGGATAACGTATCAGAGTACATTATCCTTTTACTTGGATCCATTTATTTTTTAATTTACGGACTAACTTTCGGTGGTTTCAGTGGATTCTTCAGGTTTATCCTCTGCGGAGCCTTCGGTTTCCTCTGCTTTTTTAGCAGCCTTTTTAGGCTTTTTCACTTCCTTTTCAGCAACCGGGGCCTGCTTTTCAGCTTCTTCTGCCTTTTTGGTTCCCCTGCGGCCTCTGCGGGTGGTCTTTGCCTTTGCATCTTCTTTCTTGCCCAGCATGGCTTCATTGTAGTCGACAAGTTCGATAAAACACATATCGGCATTGTCCCCTGCGCGCATTCCGGTTTTCAGGATGCGGGTATAGCCACCAGGACGTTCCATGATCTTTTTGGAGATCTCCTTGAACAGTTCGGTAACCGCTTCTTTATTCTGGAGGTAACTGAAAACAACACGGCGTGAATGGGTGGAGTCATCCTTTGCCCGGGTGATCAAAGGCTCAACATAGCCCCTTAGCGCCTTTGCCTTAGCAAGCGTGGTCGTTATACGTTTATGCAGAATGAGTGAAGCTGCCATATTCGAAAGCATGGCTTTCCTGTGCGCACTGGTCCTGCCTAAATGATTGATTGTCTTTTGATGTCTCATCGCAATTAATCCTTATCTAATTTATATTTTGATGTATTCATTCCAAACTCAAGGCCCTTTGATTTCACGAGCTCTTCAAGTTCAGTAAGGGATTTTTTTCCGAAGTTCCTGAACTTCAGGAGGTCGTTCTTATTAAATGCCACAAGGTCTCCCAGGGTTTCCACATCGGCCGCCTTCAGGCAGTTCAGTGCGCGCACCGAAAGGTCCATGTCGACCAGCTTGGTCTTCAGAAGCTGGCGGATGTGCAGAGAGGTTTCGTCGAATTCCTCGGTCACTGTCTTTTCAGCAGTATCCAGGGTGATCTTCTCATCCGAGAACAGCATAAAATGATGGATCAGGATTTTGGCCGATTCCTTTAATGCATGCTTGGGTGCAATTGAACCGTCGGTGATGATCTCCATAACCAGCTTTTCATAGTCGGTCTTCTGCTCCACGCGGTAATTCTCGATGTTATAGGTAACGTTCTTTATCGGCGTGTGAATGGAGTCGATGGCGATCCTACCGAGGGAAGTGCTAAGCGCCTTATTCTCATCGGCCGGGATATAACCCCTGCCTTTATCGATGGAAAGCTCAACGGTAAGTTTAACCGAAGGTTCCATATGGCAAACGACGATCTCAGGGTTCAGCACCTGGAAAACCGACAGGAATTTATTAATATCGCCTGCCTTGAATTCTTTCTGCTGCGCGATGATCACGGTAACCTTTTCGTTATTCTCCGTTTCAATAAGTCTTTTGAAGCGGATCTGCTTAAGGTTGAGAATGATCTCGGTGACATCTTCAATGACGCCTTTGATGGTTGAAAATTCCTGGTCCACCCCTTCGATTTTAACTGAAGTGATGGCAAATCCTTCCAGTGAAGAAAGGAGGATCCTTCTCAGTGCATTTCCAATGGTAATACCAAAACCAGGCTCAAGCGGACGAAATTCGAATATTCCGCGGCGATCATCCGATTCAAGCATGATCACCTTGTCAGGTTTCTGGAACGGTAATATAGCCATAATACTTTGTTTAAAGGGTTTATATCAATATGAATTCCCGTTATTTCGAATACAATTCGACGATCAGCTGTTCTTTAATGTTTTCGGGGATCTGCGATCTTTCAGGGTAGTTCATGAATTTCCCGGTCAGCATGTTGGAATCCCATTCCAGCCAAGGATACTGGCTTCCTCTTCCGCTGACAGAGTCGGTAATGACCTCAAGTGATTTTGAACGTTCTCGCACCGATATTAGATCGCCCGGGCGGAGTTCAAAAGAAGGAATATTCACGACTTTACCGTTAACCATGATATGCCTGTGCCCGATAAGCTGGCGTGCGCCGTCCCTTGTAGGGGATATGCCAAGGCGGAATACTGTATTGTCAAGGCGTGCTTCGATAAGCTGGAGCAGAACTTCACCTGTGATACCACCCTTATGCGAAGCTTTATTAAAGATGTTCCTGAACTGACGTTCCAGAATTCCATAAGTATACTTGGCTTTCTGTTTCTCCATCAGCTGGGTACCATACTCCGATGTTTTCGCACGGCGCTTGGTCTGCCCATGCATTCCCGGTGGGTAATTTTTCTTTTCGTAACTCTTGTCGGGTCCGTAAATAGGGTCCCTGAATCTTCTTGCTATCCTTGATTTCGGCCCAATATATCTTGCCATGGTATTGAATATTATTAATGATTACTTCAGATTATACACGCCTGCGTTTCGGTGGGCGGCAACCGTTGTGAGGAAGAGGAGTAATATCCACTATCTCGGTGACTTCGATGCCTGCACTGTGAATGGTACGCATGGCTGATTCACGCCCTGCACCGGGTCCTTTGATGAACACCTTGACCTTGCGCAGTCCCAGGTCATAAGCAGTCTTGGCAGCATCCGTAGCGGCCATCTGGGCGGCGTAAGGAGTGTTCTTTTTGGAACCCTTGAAGCCCATTTTACCGGCGGAGGACCAGGATATCACCTGTCCGGCATTATTGGTTAATGAAATGATGAGGTTGTTAAAAGAGGCATTGATGTAGGCCCTGCCTATCGCATCCACCTTCACAACCCTTTTCTTTGAACTTTTTTCAGTCTTTGCCATATAATTATTTACTTCTTTATTTCGCTATTTCGCTACCTCGCTACTTAACTTTTTCGCTACCTCGCTTCTCGCTACTTCGCTACCTGTTTTTCGCTACCTCGCTTCTCGCTACCTCGCTACCTGTTTTCGCTACCTGTCTTAACCCTTGGTTGCTTTCTTCTTGTTGGCAACGGTCTTTTTGCGGCCTTTACGGGTACGGGCATTGTTTTTTGTGCTTTGTCCGCGTACGGGTAATCCGATACGGTGACGAATACCACGGTAGCTTCCTATATCCATCAGTCGTTTGATGTTCATCTGGACTTCGGAACGCAACGCACCTTCGATCTTGAACTTCTCGTTGATGATTGAACGGATCTTATTCTGCTCGTCATCATTCCAGTCCTGAACCTTCTTGCTCCAGTCAACACCCGCTTCTGTCAGGATCTTCTGGGCAGTGCTCCTGCCGATACCATAAATATAGGTTAGACCAATCTCTCCCTGTTTTTGTTTCGGTAAATCAATACCTGCAATTCTGGCCATATATGCTTTATTTAATTTTAATTATCCTTGTCTTTGCTTGAACTTGGGGTTCTTTTTATTGATCACGTACAAGACCCCTTTTCTGCGGACGATCTTGCAGTCGGCCGACCTCTTCTTGATGGATGTTCTTACTTTCATTTTATTTTGCTTTTTTTCTATTGATAGCGGAATGTTATCCTGCCTTTGGTCAAATCATACGGTGACATTTCGATCCGGACTTTATCTCCGGGAAGGATCTTGATATAATGCATCCTCATTTTTCCTGAGATATGCGCAGTTATCACATGTCCGTTCTCGAGTTCCACCCTGAACATTGCATTCCCCAGTGATTCGACGACAGTGCCGTCCTGCTGAATTGACGATTGTTTTGACATTTTATATGAGTTGAGGTCCTAGAACTTCTTCGATAAATCTGAACGTGGAAAGCACGTCTGCCTTCTCTTTCCTGATCACCACAGTCAGCTCGAAATGAGCAGAAGGCATGCGGTCGGCAGTCCTGATCGTCCACCCGTCGCTGGCCTGCACCACATTTTTTGTACCCAGGTTGATCATGGGTTCAATACATATGGTAAGGCCTTCAGGAAGTTTCTGACCCGATCCTCTCTTCCCGTAATTAGGAATATCGGGTTTTTCATGCAGCGTCTTCCCTATTCCATGCCCCACAAGTTCCCTCACCACCGAATAACCAAAACCCTCCACATAATCCTGCACAGCGGAGCCAATATCTCCTGTTCGTTTCCCTGTAACAGCAACCTCAACGGCCCTGTAAAGGGATTCCTTTGTTCTCTTCAGCAAAGTTATCACTTCAGGCTTAACCTCCCCAACTGTAAAAGTATAGGCAGAATCACCGTAATATCCGTGCTTCAGGCATCCGCAGTCGATCGAAACAATATCACCATTTAAAAGAACTCTCTCTCCCGGTATTCCGTGCACCACTTCTTCATTGAGGGATATGCACAGGGTTGCCGGAAACCCCCGATACCCTTTAAATCCTGGTACCGCCCCTTCAGACCGAATATAATCTTCGGCTATTTTATCGAGTGTTTTTGTCTGTACACCCGGTTTTATTTCTTTTGCAACTGCGGCCAGAGTCCTGCTTACAATCAAAGCATTCTCCCTTAAAAATTCTATTTCTTCCGCAGTCTTAATTAACATTCAATATCAATTTAATACCATCAGCTTGCAACACCGTATGACGACCTGCCCTTGATTCGTCCCGATTTAGTAAGACCGTCATAATGACGCATCAGCAGGTGGCTTTCGATCTGTTGTAAAGTATCCAGTACAACACCTACAAGGATAAGCAGGGAAGTACCACCGTAGAACTGGGCAAACTGGCTGGTAACGCCAACCACCCTGACAAAATACGGCATAATAGCTACAAACCCGAGGAAGATTGAACCTGGGAGTGTGATCCTCGACATCACGTTATCAATGAATTCCGCAGTTCTTTTTCCTGGTTTCACACCCGGGATAAATCCCCCGTTCTTCTTCATATCCTCTGCCATCTGGTTTGGATTGATCGTGATTGCAGTATAGAAATAGGTGAAGAAAATGATCAGGACAAAGAACGTGGCATTGTATGCGAGACTGTTGTAATCGGTAAATACCCTTGCAAAGCCGGTCAGCGTTTCATTGCTCGCAAAACCAGCGATGGTCAGAGGCAGGAACATGATGGCCTGGGCGAAAATGATGGGCATAACACCGGCAGCATTGACTTTAAGAGGTATATACTGCCTTACGCCGCCGTACTGTTTGTTCCCTACAATCCTCTTAGCATACTGTACCGGGATCTTGCGTGTACCCTGCACGAGAAGAATGGTGACTAGGATGACCAATACCAGTATGGCCAGCTCAACGACGAAGAATACAAGCCCTCCGCCTTTCTGTTCCATACGTGATACAAGTTCCCCGAGCAATGCAAAGGGCAGCCTGGCTATAATACCGATCATGATGATCAGCGATATACCATTACCGATGCCTTTATCTGTGATACGCTCACCAAGCCACATGATGAACATGGAGCCCGCGGTAAGGATCACAATAGACATTATCCCGAAAAACGAGAAAATGGAATGGTGCTGTATGTTCGCGTTGAACGGGTATACTGCCTCCGGAGGAAGCTGCGATACGAGGTTGGCGATGTATGCAGGTGACTGGAGGATAAGGATGACTACCGTAAGATACCTGGTGATCTGGTTGATCTTTTTTCTCCCGCTTTCACCTTCTTTCTGAAGTTTCTGGAAATAAGGAATAGCCATACCCAGCAACTGCATCACAATGGATGCTGAGATGTATGGCATGATACCGAGTGCGAAGATGGAAGCATTTGCAAAAGCTCCACCCGAAAACATGTTCAGAAGGCCAAGCAATCCCTGCTTCGACTGGTTCTGAAGATTGTGCAACATGCCAGGATCAACACCGGGAATTACGACATATGCTCCGAAACGATAGATCAGAAGTATACCAACGGTATAAATGATCCTCTTCCTGAGATCGTCAATTTTCCAAATGTTCCTGATGGTTTGAATCAGTTTTTTCATTCAAACAGGTTTAAATTATGTTTGCTATTCCACCTAAATCTTCAATGGCTTTCTTTGCCGTTGCAGAAAAAGCGTTTGCTGTGACTTCCAGTTTGGCTTTCAGTTCTCCGCGTCCGAGGATCTTCACTTTATCCCTTTTGGAGATGAACCCTGCCTCAATAAGAGTTTCCATGGTGATTGCAAGGGTATTCTTCTTTTCACTCAGCTGCTGAAGAGTATCCAGGTTAATACCTTTATATTCAACGCGGTTGAAATTTTTAAAACCGAACTTGGGTACACGGCGGACAAGAGGCATCTGACCACCTTCAAAACCCAGTTTCTTCGAGTAACCGGAACGTGATTTGGCGCCTTTATGACCACGGGTTGATGTTCCTCCATGGCCTGATCCGGTACCCCTGCCGATACGTTTTTCCTTTTTTATAGAACCTTTTGCCGGTTTAAGATTACTTAAATCCATGTTTTATATCCTTTCAGAGATTAAACTTCTTCAAATACTACGAGATGTCTCACTTTTTCAACCATTCCCAGGATCTGGGGGGTTGCGTCATGCTCAACAGAATGACGGATACGCCTCAGCCCTAAAGCTTGCAAGGTCTTTTTCTGGCGTTCCGGGTGTCCGATTCCACTGCGGACCTGAGTTATTTTTATCTTTTTCATTGCCGTTATGCTTTGCAATTTCTTATCCGTTAAATACTTTATCCATATCGATACCACGCAACTGAGCGATGGTATATGGATCGCGCATCTTCATGAGCGCATTGATTGTGGCTTTCACCACGCTGTGAGGGTTTGATGAACCTTTTGATTTGGCGAGCACATCTTTGATCCCTACACTTTCCAGCACGGCACGCATGGCGCCGCCGGCGATTACACCGGTACCCGGAGCAGCCGGTTTCAGAAAAACCAGGGCACCACTATACTTACCAAGCTGTTCGTGTGGAATAGTATTTTTAAGGACGGGAACTTTAATCAGGTTCTTCTTTGCATCGTCGATTCCTTTGGCGATAGCAGCCGTTACTTCCTTTGCTTTACCAAGACCGTAACCGACCACACCGTTTTCATTGCCAACAACTACGATGGCCGAGAAACTGAATGTACGCCCCCCTTTGGTCACTTTGGTCACCCTTTGGATGCTGACCAGGCGGTCCTTGAATTCAATTTCGCTTGATTTTACTCTTTTTACGTTAACGTTTGTCATACCTGATTAGAATTTAAGGCCGCCTTCTCTGGCTGAATCAGCCAAAGCTTTTACCCTGCCATGATATAAATAACCGTTTCTGTCAAAAATAACCGACGAGATCCCTGCCTGCAGAGCTTTTTCGGCAATGCTCTTGCCTACCATCTTGGCAATCTCAGACTTGGTACCTTTGGCATTCTTCATCGCCTTCTCCGAAGATGATGCAGAAATCAAGGTCTTGCCTTCCAGATCATCAATGAGCTGGACATAGATTGATTTACTGCTTCTGAATACCGTCATGCGAGGCCTGTCAGGTGTCCCTTCTACGACTTTGCGTATCCTTTTCTTGATCCTGAACCTGCGAAAATCTTTTTTTCTACTGGTAATCATTTGTTATGATTTTATCTTGTGATGAATATTATGCTCCTGCAGCGGATTTTCCTGCTTTCTTCTTGATCTCTTCACCCTGGAAGCGAATACCCTTGCCTTTATATGGTTCAGGTTTACGGAATGAACGGATCTTTGCAGCAACCTGTCCTAAAAGCTGTTTATCGTGAGATTTCAGGATGATGGTTGGGTTTTTGCCTTTTTCCGCTGTGGTCTGTACAATGACTTCTTTGGGAAGTTCAATCATCAGGTTATGTGAAAACCCAAGGGAAAGCTCAACCACCTGACCGGTTGCCTGGGCTTTGTAACCCACGCCGACCATTTCCTGTACGATGGTAAATCCTTCATTTACGCCCTTGATCATATTAGAGATCAATGACCTGTACAGTCCGTGCTTTGAGCGGTCGTCTCTTTCATCCGTCCCCCTCAGCACATATACGATGTTTTCTTCAACCTTGATCCTGATTTTGGGATCAACCTGCTGGGTGAGTTCACCGAGCTTACCTTTTACGGTCACCAGGTTAGTATCTGATACTGAGACCTGTACACCGTCTGGTACTGTAATGGGAAGTTTTCCGATTCTTGACATAGTTTGAACCTCCTGATTAACTGATATAACATAAAACTTCGCCGCCAATTCTCTTGACGCGTGCTTCCTTATCGGTCATAACACCCTGTGAAGTGGACAGGATTGCAATTCCGAGTCCGTTTAGTACACGGGGGAGATTGTCGCTGTCGACATATTTCCTGAGACCGGGTTTGGAAACCCTGACCAGGGAATTCAGGGCTGAAAGCTTTGTTACCGGATGGTATTTCAAAGCTATTTTGATAATTCCGGGGCGGGGTTCATTCTCTACCTTATAATTTAAAATATACCCCTTCTCGAAAAGGATCTTTGTGAGATCTTCCTTGATCTTAGATTTAGGTATCTCTACGACCCGGTGGTTTGCCATCACGGCATTCCTTATTCTCGTCAAATAATCTGCAATGGGATCAGTAACCATTTTACTCTATATCTGTTTGTTAATATTCTGTTCTTTTACCAGCTGGCTTTTCTAACACCAGGGATCATGCCGTTGTTGGCCATCTCGCGGAAATTGATACGCGAAATCCCGAAAAGTCTCATATAGCCTTTAGGCCTGCCGGTGAGTTTGCAACGATTGTGGAGACGCACCGGAGAGGCATTCTTAGGAAGTTTCTGCAGGGCAATGTAATCTCCTGCTTCTTTCAGAGCTTTACGCTTGTCGGCGTACTTAGCGACAAGACGCTCTCTTTTAACTCCCCTTGCTTTAATGGATTCTTTTGCCATGTTGTTATCTTGTTTTAAATGGTAGCCCAAATTCTTTTAACAGCGCCATTGCCTCACGGTCGGTGCGGGCAGTGGTCACGAAAGTGATGTCAAGTCCGTTGATCTTGGTCACCTTGTCGATATCAATCTCCGGGAAGATGATTTGCTCGGTGATACCGACAGTGTAATTACCACGGCCGTCAAACCCCTTGTCGTTCACACCGCGGAAGTCACGTACACGCGGAAGAGCAACAGCAACGAGGCGGTCAAGGAACTCATACATACGCTCTCCGCGCAGTGTTACCCTGACTCCGATAGCATTTCCTTTTCTTAACTTGAAGTTGGAAATATCTTTCTTTGACTTCGTAGGAACCGCTTTCTGGCCTGTGATTAGTGTCATTTCACTCAAACCGTTTTCAATGAACTTACGGTCGGTGTTGGCGATACCCAATCCCTGGTTCAGGCAGATCTTTGTGATCTTCGGAACCTGCATATGGTTCTTGTAGCTGAACTGACTCATCAGTGCAGGAACCACTTCTTTCTGGTATTTTTCCTTTAATCTCGGTATGTAAGCCATTACTTTATAACCTCCCCTGATTTTTTAGAATAACGAACCAATTTTCCGGTTTTGCTGTCAATTTTCTTGCCTGTACGGGCCGGTTTCCCGGTGTTGTCAATAACTTTCAGGTTTGAAATATGGACCGGCGCTTCTTTCTTGACGATCCCGCCCTGGGGGCTTTTTGCATTCGGTTTCGTGTGTTTGGAAACCATGTTCACGCCTTCCACAATTGCCTTCTCCTTGTCGATGTTGACATTGAGGACTTTACCTTGCTGTCCCCGGGAATCGCCTGAAATGACCATCACTGTATCACCTTTGCGGATATGTAATCTCTTCTGCATGGTAGAATTCTGTTATAGCACTTCGGGTGCCAATGAAACTATTTTCATAAACTGTTTTTCGCGGAGTTCGCGTGCAACCGGTCCGAAGATACGGGTGCCGATCAGTTCTCCGGCATTATTCAGCAGTACTACTGCATTATCATCAAAACTGATATATGATCCATCAGCCCTGCGGATTTCCTTGGTAGTACGGACAACCACTGCTTTCGAAACCGTTCCTTTTTTTATATTGCCTGAAGGGAGGGCATTCTTCACGGTCACGATGATCCGGTCACCCACCGAGGCATAACGTTTACGGGTTCCGCCAAGGACTTTAATACAAAGTACTTCCTTTGCGCCGCTGTTATCTGCTACTGTTAATCTTGACTCTTGCTGTATCATGGCTATTTAACCTTTTCAATGATTTCGACAAGTCTCCAACACTTATTCTTACTTATTGGCCGGGTTTCGGCAATACGGACTTTATCACCCTCGTTGCATTCTTTCTTCTCGTCATGAACCATGAAACTTGAAGATTTCTTCACGAATTTTCCGTATTTCGGGTGTTTAATCTTGCGCTCGACTTCAACAACAACGGATTTCTCCATTTTATTGCTGATCACGACCCCGATCTTTTCCTTTCTTAGTTTTCTGCTTTCCATAAATTAATGCTTTACAGGCTTTACGATTTTTTCACCACTAAGTACGCGGCGGCGTAATTCGGTTTGAAGGCGCGCAATGGTCTTGCGGTAAGCCTTGATCTTATTGGGATTTTCCAGTGGTGAAACGGCATGGTTGAGTTTCAGCTTTGAAAGCTGCCTTTTTTCCTCGTCCAGTCTTTCCAGGATCTCACCGGTTGTGAACTCTCTGATTACTTTCTGTTCCATTTCTTAATGTTTTAATCTGCGATAGCTTCAGGCTATTTACAATTATGCTTGCTCTTCGTCGTAATCGCGGCGCATTACAAGTTTACAGGCCACCGGCATTTTCTGGGCACCAAGACGTAAAGATTCTTTTGCCACCGTTTCAGGTACTCCGTCGATCTCAAACATGATCCTGCCCGGGTTTACCCTGGCAACGAAATACTCGGGCGCTCCTTTTCCTTTACCCATACGAACTTCGGCAGGTTTCTTTGTCACCGGTTTATCGGGGAAGATACGGATCCACAACTGGCCTTCACGTTTCATATGACGGGTGATCGCCTGACGGGCGGCCTCAATCTGGCGGCCTGTGATCCATGCTTCTTCAAGGGTCTTGAGACCGAAAGAGCCAAATGCAATCTGATGGCCACGCTGGGCGTTGCCCTTCATCTTACCTTTCTGCTGTTTCCTGTACTTAGTCTTCTTTGGCTGTAACATTATTCAGATATATTATTGTTGTTCAATCTTTTACTTTCTGAAACGGGGTTTATCATCTCTGTTTCTGTCCCTGCCCCTGTCGCGGTCCCTGTCCCTGTCGGGCCTGGGATTGCCGCCTTTCGGACGCTGTTGCGAAGGTTTCAGCTTGGCTGTTGATGTGCTGGGAACCAGTTCGGGTTTACCATATATCTCGCCTTTGCATATCCAGACCTTGATACCGATACGTCCGTATGTTGTATGTGCTTCAGCTGTCGCATAGTCAATGTCGGCGCGGAAAGTATGCAAAGGAATACGGCCTTCCTTATATTGCTCCCTGCGTGCCATTTCGGCTCCGCCCAGTCGGCCTGAGATCATGATCTTGATACCTTCGGCACCGATACGGATAGCTGAAGCAATGGATGTCTTGATGGCCCTGCGATAAGAAATACGGCCTTCGATCTGGCTTGCAACCGTGTTTGCAACAATTACCGAATCCAGTTCAGGACGTTTGATTTCTGAAATATTGATCTGTATCTCCTTCTTGGTGATCTTTTTCAGCTCTTCTTTCAGCTTGTCAACTTCCTGCCCGCCCTTACCGATGATAATACCCGGCCTGGCAGTGTGGATGGTTACTGTAACAAGCTTTAATGTACGCTCGATGACAATCTTCGAAATGCCTGCCTTTGAGAGACGTGCATGCAGATACTTGCGGATCTTGTCATCCTCAACCAGTTTACTTTCAAAGGCCTTGCCTCCGAACCAGTTGGAATCCCAGCCGCGGATGATGCCTAAACGGTTAGCAATCGGATTGGTTTTTTGTCCCATTAAAAATTACCTTTAAATTATTCCTTATTACTTTCTGTTGTTTCTTCTTCAAGTTCCTCTTCGACCTGCTCTTCAACCTCCGCGTTATGTGAACCGAGGGTGATGGTGATGTGGTTGGAACGTTTACGGATGCGGTGAGCACGGCCCTGAGGAGCGGTGTTGATGCGTTTAAGTGTGCGGCCCACATCAACCTTAATCTCTTCAACGAAAAGGTCTGCATCTTCAATACGTAATCCTTCATTTTTTGCCTGCCAGTTTGCAATAGCGGAAAGCAGAAGCTTACGCATTTTTTCAGCCGGTTGCTTGCTGGTGTTTTTAAGGATATGCAGGGCCAGCTCTACTCTTTTGCCGCGGACCAGGTCAGCGACCAGTCTTGCTTTACGCGGGGAGGTAGGATTATTCTGAAGAGTGGCAATAGCGGTCTTCTTTTTAGCTTCCTTCCGGTTCTCGGCTCTCGTACGACTTTTAACTCCCATAATCTATAGTATTTCCTTTATTTCTTTGCTTTATCTTTATTTCCGGCATGCCCCCTGAAAATACGGGTCGGGGCAAACTCCCCAAGTTTATGACCGACCATGTTCTCGGTAACATATACCGGGATGAATTTGTTCCCGTTATGGACGGCGATGGTCAGCCCCACGAAATCCGGAGAAATCACGGACCCCCTGGACCAGGTCTTGATGACGGTCTTTTTCTTGGATTCCACAGCGTCCTGAACTTTCTTTTCAAGCTTGTAGTGGATAAAAGGGCCTTTTTTAAGCGATCTGCTCATATTATGATTGATTAGCTGTTACTTTTTCCGTTTTTCAATGATGTACTGGTTCGACTGCTTTTTCTTCGAACGGGTTTTATAACCCTTGGCTGGCATACCCTTGCGGGAGCGCGGGTGTCCGCCTGAAGCGCGTCCTTCACCTCCGCCCATCGGATGGTCAACCGGGTTCATTGCAACACCGCGGTTCCTCGGCCTGCGGCCTAACCAACGGTTACGCCCGGCTTTACCATGCTTCTCAAGCTGATGGTCTGTATTTGAAACCATGCCGATAGTTGCTTTGCAGGTCTGAAGTATCATTCGGGTCTCACCTGAAGGCATCTTGATTATGGCAAACTTGCCGTCTCTCGACATAAGCTGTGCATATGCACCTGCCGAGCGGACCATCTTGGCGCCCTGTCCGGGACGGAGCTCCACGTTATGGATTACCGTTCCAAAGGGGATCTCGCTAAGATACATAGTGTTGCCGATTTCCGGGGGAACACCTTTACCTGAAAGGATCGTCTGGCCGACTTTCAAACCATGGGGAGCTACAATATAACGTTTCTCGCCATCTTTGTAATTGATCAGCGCAATCCTGGCAGTGCGGTTCGGGTCATATTCAATGGTCTTGACAAGACCCGGAATATCATCCTTATCCCTCTTGAAGTCGATCATTCGGTAGACCTGTTTATGACCGCCACCGACATACCGCATGGTCATTCTACCCTGGTTGTTTCTTCCACCGGTCTTCCTGGACGGAGAGAGCAGGCTCTTCTCGGGGGTCATCGAGGTGATGTCATCATACGAGCTGATAACTTTGAACCTCTGACCGGGTGTTGTTGGTTTGTATTTCTTGAGCGCCATTTATTTAAATATTGCTGTAAAAATCAATAGTTTCGCCTTTTGCCAATGTCACAATAGCCTTCTTCCTTGAAGTGGACCTGCCGGAAATTACTCCGCCCTTGGTAAAACGGCTCTTTTTCTTTCCAAAAACGATCATTGTGCTGATCGATTCAACTTCAACCCCGTACAGGTCTTTAATAGCCTGCTTGATCTGAAGCTTGTTTGCCTTGCGGTCTACAAAGAACCCGTACCTGTTCAGGGATTCACCCTGGGCGGTCATTTTTTCCGTTATGATAGGCTTAATAATAATTCTCATCGGATTTTAGAATAAATTGTTTAATTCTGATGAATCTTTACAATTTCAGGAATTGAACTTTCGGTAATCAATACCTGCTTTGCGTCTAGAATTTCGTAAGTATTCAGATCTGCAGTGCGGATGATCCTCAGACGTTTCAGGTTCCTTGCAGCAAGAAGAAGATTGTCGTCGGGCTGGTTTACAACCACCAGGGTCTTTTTTCCGCTAAGCTGGAAACTCTTTAAAAGCTCAGTGCAATTCTTGGTCTTAGGTGAATCGAAAGTGAAATCTTCCAGAACGACCAGGTTGCTTTCCTTTACTTTATAGCTGAGTGCAGATATACGGGCAAGTTTCTTCAGTTTCTTGTTCAGCTTGAAATTATAATCCCTTGGCTGGGGGCCGAAAACACGTGCTCCGCCGCGGAACAAAGGACTCTTGATGCTGCCCTTACGGGAACCGCCGGTTCCTTTCTGCTTATGCAGTTTCTTGGTACTGCCCGAAACCATTGACTTTTCGAGAGTTGCATGAGTTCCCTGACGCTGATTTGCCATATGCTGCTTTACATCCAGATAAATGGCATGATCATTGGGCTCAATCCCGAAAACCGTATCGTCCAGATTGACTTTACGCCCGGTTTCTGATCCTTTAATGTTAAATACTTTTATTTCCATCTCTCAATTATTACATATGCACCATTGGGTCCGGGAATTGCACCTTTTACAAGTACCAGGTTCTTTTCCACGATTATCTTTAAAATCTGAAGGTTGATCACTTTCACCCTTTTTCCGCCCATTCGTCCGGCCATTCTTAAACCAGGCCAAACTCTTGAAGGCCATGAAGATGCGCCAACCGAACCGGGGGCTCTGAGCCTGTCATGCTGTCCATGCGTTGCTTCTCCGACACCATGAAAATGATGCCTTTTGACAACACCCTGGAAGCCTTTACCCTTCGATATGCCCACTACGTCAATATATTCACCTTCCTGAAATATATCCACCTTTACGATATCCCCGAACTGCTTCTGATGGTCAGCTTCAAAACGGGTAAACTCGGCAATAACTTTCTTCGGTGTGATCCCGGCTTTCTTAAAATGACCAAGCTCAGCTTTTGTGGTATGCTTTTCCTTCTTATCCTCAAAAGCAAGCTGGATGGCATCATAGCCTTCTTTTTCCTTGGACCGGATCTGTGTCACAACACAGGGACCTGCTTCAATGACCGTACAGGGAAGATTCTTCCCGTTGGCATCATAGATGCTGGTCATCCCGACTTTTTTTCCAATTAATCCAGACATTTCTTACGATTTTTTTCGTTAGTTCAACTACAATTACAACCCGATCAGACCTTGATCTCAACTTCCACTCCTGAAGGAAGTTCCAGTTTCATCAGCGCATCGATTGTCTTCGATGTGGTGCTGTAAATATCCAGCATACGTTTGTAAGTGCAGAGCTGGAACTGTTCCCTGGATTTCTTGTTAACAAAAGTCGAGCGTAAAACAGTGAAGATCTTCTTGTCGGTAGGCAAAGGAATCGGACCGCTTACAACGGCACCGGTAGCCTTGACTGTTTTTACGATCTTCTCAGCCGACTTGTCGACAAGGTTGTAATCGTAAGACTTCAGTTTTATTCTAATTCTCTGGCTCATATAAATGATTAATATACAGGCACGTAGCCTCTGATTTTAAATAACACTTCATTCATAATTTCCTGAGGAGTGGCCGAATACTGCAAAAACTCCAGCATGCAGGTTGCCCTCCCGCTGGTGATGCTTCTCAGGGTGGTGACGTACCCGAACATTTCTGCAAGGGGCACTCTGCCGTGAATGACTGCATTTCCGATACGGGAATCGATATGTTCCACATGTCCCCGGCGTTTATGCAAGTCACTGGTGACTTCGCCCATGCTTTCATTCGGTGTGATGATCTCGAACTTCATGATGGGTTCCATCAAAACAGCTTTTGCTTTTTTAGTGGCTTCCCTGAATGCAATGCCGGCAGCGATCTGGAACGACAGGGCATCTGAATCCACACTGTGGAAGGCTCCGTCAAGAAGGCGGACCTTAATACTTTCCATCGGAAAACCGATGATCGGGCCATTCGACAAACCCGATTTCAGGCCTTTTTCAATAGAAGGGATAAATTCTTTCGGGATGCTTCCTCCCTTGATTTCATTGATGAACTGAAGACCCTTCACCCCTTTGTCGGCCGGGGAAATCTCAATCGAGACGTCAGCAAAACGGCCTTTGCCGCCACTCTGTTTCTTATACACTTCATGGTGCATCACCGAGTTGACAACAGCTTCTTTATAAGCAACCTGCGGGTTTCCGCGGTTAACATCAAGGTTGAATTCCCTCCTCATCCTGTCAGCGATAATATCGAGGTGAAGTTCTCCCATCCCGCTGATCACGGTCTGCCCGGTTTCCTCATCCATCTTAACCTTGAAAGTAGGATCTTCTTCGGCCATTTTATTAAGTACATTGACCAGTTTTTCAACGTCGTCCTGTGTTTTCGGTTCGATGGCCATATTGATGACAGGCTCGGGAAAGTTCATGGTTTCAAGCGTGATGGGATGCTTGAGGTCGCATAAGGTATCGCCTGTATGAATTTCTTTGAAACCAACTGCGGCGCCGATATCTCCTGCTTCAATATGTTTGAGCGGGGTTTGTTTGTTTGCATGCATCTGCATGATTCGCAGCAGTCTTTCTTTTTTATCGGTATTCGCATTCAGCACCACATCGCCGGCATCCAGTGAACCTGAATAGACACGGAAGAAAGCAATGCGTCCCACGAAAGGATCCGTTGCGATCTTGAAGGCAAGCGCTGAGAACGGCTCCGCAGGATCGGGATGGCGTTCTTCCTCCTTTTCAGTGTATGGGTTGATGCCTATAATGGGTGGCATATCATAAGGCGAAGGAAGAAACCTTATGATGCTGTTGATAAGGGTCTGTACCCCTTTATTTTTAAATGATGCTCCGCAGATGACAGGAGTGATCCTGTTCTGTATTGTCGCTTTGCGGATCTGGATAATGAGATCATCTTCGGTGATAGAATCAGGATTCTCAAGGAATTTATGAAGCAGCTCCTCGCTTTCCTCGGCAGCCCCTTCAATAAGTAGGTTCCTGTATTTACTCACCTCTTCTTTCATATCTTCCGGCACGGGGATCTCGAAATATTCCTTGCCTAGAGAGACATCATCCCATGAGTAAGCTTTTCCGGAGATCAGGTCCACAATTCCCCTGAAATCTTCTTCTGCTCCTATGGGCAGCTGAACCGGTATGGGATTGGCGCCAAGCTTTTCCTTTATCTGGTCAATGACCTTAAAGAAATCGGCACCGGTACGGTCCATTTTATTCACGTAGCTAAGGCGCGGGACATGGTATTTGTCAGCCTGTTTCCACACGGTCTCCGACTGTGGTTCAACCCCGCCGACTGCGCAGAAAATGGCCACAGCTCCGTCGAGGACCCTGAGGGATCTCTCAACTTCAACCGTAAAATCCACATGACCGGGGGTGTCGATAATATTGATACGGTACTGCTGATCCTGAAGATCCCAGTATACTGTGGTAGCGGCCGAGGTAATAGTAATACCGCGTTCCTGCTCCTGGACCATCCAGTCCATGGTGGCAGTACCGTCGTGCACCTCGCCCATCTTATAATTGATACCTGTGTAATACAATATACGCTCGGTCGTCGTCGTCTTACCGGCGTCGATATGAGCCATAATGCCAATGTTGCGTGTATTTTCCAGGCCGGGCATTATATGATATATTGTATAGGGTTAGGTTTATTGTTATTAAAATCTGAAATGTGAGAATGCCTTGTTGGCTTCAGCCATCCTGTGGGTGTCTTCCTTCCTTTTGAAAGCGGCACCTTCTTCCTTGTATGCAGCGAGGATCTCTGAGGCCAGCTTCTGGGCCATGCTTTTCTCGTGGCGTTTCCTTGCATACCCAACCAGCGATTTCATGCCGATTGAACTCTTGCGGGTCGGCCTGATCTCAGAAGGGATCTGGAAAGTGGCACCACCGATACGGCGGCTGCGAACTTCAACAGAAGGGGTAACATTGGCCAGGGCTTTCTTGAAAACTTCAAGCCCGTCTTCCTTGGTCTTTTCACTTACGATATCAATAGCTTCGTAAAAGATATCGTACGACTGGTTCTTCTTGCCGCTGAACATCATATTGTTCACGAACTTCGTAACCAGGGTATCACTGAACCTGGGGTCGGGAATGATGAGCCGTTTCTTTGGTTTTGATTTTCTCATATGCTCTTATAATAACAGCTGTGATTATGCTTTCTTTTCTTTAGGCCTCTTGGCGCCATATTTTGAACGGCGCTGCTTGCGACCTTCAACACCTGAAGTATCGAGGGCACCACGGATGATATGGTAACGAACACCGGGGAGATCCTTTACACGGCCTCCGCGTATCATCACGATGGAGTGTTCCTGGAGATTATGGCCTTCACCCGGAATGTATGCGTTTACTTCCTTCCCGTTGGTCAGACGTACACGTGCAACTTTACGCATAGCTGAATTGGGCTTTTTGGGAGTGGTTGTGTAAACCCTAACGCAAACACCGCGGCGCTGGGGACATGAATCAAGGGCAGGAGCTTTACTCTTGTCAGTCAATTTGTGTCTTCCTTTACGAACCAATTGCGAAATTGTAGGCATATTGAAATGTTTAAATTCTTTTCAAGTTTTAAGACGCTAAAACCCGCGCCTGGTAAAGAAGGATATTGGCTTTGAAATATAAAAGGAGAGCTGTATTCAGAGAGACTTTTTCATCGCAACCGACGTTCCGGCTGCTGTTGAAACCTATAGATGTCTCGCTTTGTCAGGTTTCCTTACTAATTTCGGCTTAGTATCCCCTCAAAAACCAAATCTGATTTTCGAGGGTGCAAAATTACAACTTATTTTCTTTCAAACAAGATAATTCTGAGTTTTTTTACAAACTGTTCTGAAAAATCAACGAAAGGCCTGTAAAATAAAGATAAATTGATATACAATGTACCATATACAATGAACAAATAATGAGATTAATGTTTAAATTATCTGAGCTCACCATAAACCGACTGCCGTTTGCCGACTGCCGACTTCTTATCATCCCTTATTCCTGATGATCATCACCGTGCTCTCTTTATCGGGCAGAACGACCATATTTTCAGGTATCGTTTTACAAAAATCATCCACCGCTTTAACAACTCCTTCCCACTTATTATTATAATCATGTATGAGGATGACCCCTCCCGGGCTGAGGCGGGGGTAAAAAAACTCAAGTCCGGCTTTGGTCGGATTGTAAAGATCAGCATCGATATTGACAAGAGCGAACTTCTCATGAGCCAGTTTCACGGCGGATGCCGGGAAGTATCCCTGCTGAACGAAGATATTCCCGTTCCCTTCAATGTTTAACAGGACCTTATTTATATCCGTGTCGGCAAAATTTCTCCTGGTATAGGTTGCTGCCTCTCCTCTTTCAAGCGAAAGATCAGTTTCTTTAAAGCCTTCAAAGGTATCGAAGAGATAGAACCTCCGGGCGGGGTCCATATGATGAATTACCCTGGCGCTATCGCCTTTGTATACCCCCAGTTCGGCAAAGGCGCCGGGGATCTGTTCTTTGTGCAGACGTTCAACCTGGAACCAGAAATTGAAGAAGCGGACCTTATCCGCGTAACTTTTTTCAATCTTCAGAATGATCCTGCCCAGATTCCCATCCTTTTTTGCCTGCTTCCAGGCTGATGGCTGGTAATCGGGGTTGAACACCACATCCCATATATATCTTGTAAAAATGATCACCCCAAGGAGGATCAGCGAATAATTCAGTATCTGGAACAGGGAAAGATGCATGGAATCATGTGGGATTAAGGAGTCCAAAATTAATCAAAATAGCCTTATACAAAAAGGAAAAGCCACGTTTCCGCGGCTTTTCCTTAAAAATCAAACGGGTATTAATGAGTATATATCAATGCATTATTCCTGTAACCGCTTCCTGAATTGCTAAACCAGTCGGGATACAACGAACCTGAAGATTCAGCCCAGCTCGCAAATTTAAGATATGCCTGGGTGATCTCGCTTTTTTCTGAAGGATAAGCAAACTGCGCACCGGTATTGATAGCCCAGGGCAGGTTGTTTGATGTTTTGTAATACCTGCCGGCAGAGGCGTTACTGTTGTCATCGGCAGTACCAAACAAGGATTGGTCAGCCTTATCGGTAGGTGCATTATCGGGCAGGTGAACTTCCACGCCACGCACCTGGTTAATAACGATGAACGGGTTATAAGGTGGTGTTCCGGTTTCAATCAGGGAAACTCCTCCTGATTTCATAATAACATCAATATTAATCTCATGTGGTGTTACATATGGAGCTCCAATGGTAGTGTTCGCCCCTATTCCTGATCCGGGATTCGGCAGCTGGTCATAGGCATTATCAAACACAGGGATCACCGACTTGGACTGTCCGATCTCAGTTCCGTTTCCAGCAAGTGTAAACAAAGAATGACGAAGGTCGTACCCGCTGACACTGGTTATATTGGATGGTGCAGTTCCGATCTGGAAGGCAAATCCGTTTTCTAAACTTGCGCCCTGTGCAACAGGGATCAGTTTGGCCGTAATCTCAGCAACTTTGTTAGCCGAGTTTGTTATCTGGTTAAACCTGTAATTAACAACCAGGTCATTCATGTCATAATCTCCCTTGCCTGGCCAAAGATCCTCAAAAGCCACGGATCCGTAACCGGTAGCATTGGGATAGTAGTTATTAAAGGCCTTTGATGCATCATTAGGATAATCGTCAAGATTATCGGGGACACCGTCACCATCTGAATCCGGGTTGGAGGGGATCATCGGAGGATAATTTCCCTGGTCAACAGCTTCCACTGGATTCGAAACAAGATTCAGCACCACATCATTAAAGTCATTGTCGCAGCTACCATGATCATCACGACGCCAGTCTTCAACTCCAAACAGGATATTATGAAGGCTGGGGTTTCTTAATAAAACAATATGCCGCTGTTCATTAACATTGGATTCCGGGTTCAGGTTGTTTGTTGAATAAACAGTCCAGTTCCCTGCTGTAACATTGCTGCCGTTCCATCCATTGGCGAACACAACCCAACCGATGGTTTTCCCTGCCGGGTAACGGCCGATCTTAACTTTGTTACCGGCATGCATGTTACCCCCGCTGCCTGATGATGAGGCATTCGGGAAGACTATTTTTATTGAGTCTATCTGGCTGACGCTTGTCGGGGGTGTCCCTGTATTATACACATAAAAACCAATGCAGTTTCTGAATCCTGCACCTTCCGAGACAAAGGTCACATATACATCACAGAGTTCCAGCAGGACAAGCTGAGTAGGTGCAGTATTTGTGAGATATTCAGGATGATGTGCCGGAACCGAAACTCCCTCGGGGAGGGTGGCGTTAATATCGGAAAGCAGCGAGGCCGGGATTACATCATTGACTGACTCAAAGTAAGCCGGGACTCCATCTGAATCGAAAGATCCCATATAATAAACTTTTGGCATGCCCGGGACGGGTGTATACCCCATGGTAGATTTAACACGCCCAGGATCGGGGAATTTACCTCCGAAAATGCAACTGGCATAGTCACCCGTTACATCAACCGTATGCATGCGGCCGATACCGAGAAATTTAGTCATTATTGTCACCTGCTGAAGCGTACCAGGAATGGGACGAATGAAATGGAAAAGTCCGTCATCTCCGGTCAAACCGCTGAACAACAACTCTCCGCCCTGGGCAGGATCCTTTGTATAAACGTCAAAACGGACTTTGCTGATAGGACCGTCCTGGTTATCCTTCGCATAGATGTCAAAAGTCACATCATGATCGGTGTTCCAGCTGAAACTGGAAGCAACTTTAAGATCATTCATGTGTTTCGGTGCATCAGATGGCGCCTGCCCGCCTGAAGAATCCTTCTTGCAAGACGATACCAGTCCTGATATTATAATGATAATGACCAGTTGGGCTGTGTAATTAATAACGTTGTTTTTAATTGTTTTCATGGTTTATTCTATTTCTGGTTTCTCCGATCACCAACAAAAATACAAACAACATATAGCCTGTTGCAAGCTATAACAAGCAAGTGTTGTCCCTGACTTAGCAAATGTATTAATGCCAGTGGTATATGTGATGTTATTTAAATTTACTTACTGACATATGGTTGTGTATAAAAAGAGACCGCCCTTGCCGGACGGCCTCTTCTAACCAAAAGCTAAAACAAATTCCTGTTATTTTCTCAGGGATGCCAGATGTTTGCAGCATTCCGGTATCCCGGAAGGTTTTTGTACCAGTCGGGATAAGCAATACCACCCGATTCAGCCCAGGTTGCGAAGTAGTTATACGCATCTAAAACACAAACCTTCTCAACAGGATAATCAAAAGTGGTTGGGATGTTAAGCGCCCACGGAAGGTTATTGCTTGTTTTGTAATACCTGCCTATTCCAGGCTGGCTGTCATCGTCACCGGTACCAAAGTAAGGGCAATTAGTTGACTTCGAGGTGGGTATATAATTTGGAAGGTGGATTTCAGATATCCGGTCCATATTCTTGATAAGGAAAGGGTTGTAAGGCGGGGTACCCAGATCCGTAGTCAGTTTAGGCGTCGTAAGATGGATTGCCATCGTAACCGTATCGGCTGTTCCGACCGGAGCGCCAAGAACCGTATTGAAGAAAATCGGGGTAACTTTATGAATTACATTATTTACATTGTCAAACGGGATGATAACAGCCTTCGCTTGTCCTGCTTCAGTTCCATTTGCCGAAAGGCTGATGTAGCCGTGCTGGAGGTTGTATCCTGTAACGGATGCAATATCACCAGGTACGAGATTATCAAACTGGATGCCGAAACCATTTTCAAGTGATGCGCCTGCTGCCCTCGTATAAAGCTTGATCTGGATGTCGGTGACCTTGTTCTGGACATTAGTGGTCAGGGTATACTTGTAATACAACACCAGGTCGTTGATGTCATAATCTCCCTTTTCAGGCCAGAGGTCTTCATATACTGCTGTTCCTGTGTATACGTTCCCAACAGGTGTCGGAGTAGGATTCACACCTTCAGTGTTACATGCAGTAACAGGAATTGTATTGGTGATCCCTGCAAAACTGACGAAGGTTGCTCCGAGTGTAAAGTTTGTCATATCGCCCGAAGTTAATACTCCGTTGGTCTGGGCCGATTCAATCGGGCCAGTGATTACCTTATTCCCGTCGAAACGGAACATACCGATTACCTTAATCTCATTTTTGGTACCAAAACCCTGAACATCAGCATTAATCCTAAGATCCTGGGTTGAGATCATCGATCCGTTATTTAATTTCATGAATCCGGTTCCACCCTGCATATATGCTTCAGCAAAGCACTTCAGGTAACCGGTCTGGTTTGTGAATTGGCAATTGTTGAGATGGAAGTTTCCGTGAACAATCAGGGCGCAGCTGTTAAGGAAAATAGAATTGTTGCATTCCATGTCACCTTCAACTTCAATGGTTCCAAGATTTGTTGTCTGGTTGATCACGTTCCATTTGTCTTTGATATGCATGTATGCTCCACCACCGTTGACGAAGTTGCCTGAACTGCCGTTCATGTCCATCTGGCCATATACAGTCATTTGGTTGTAATTCTCGACCTCGTCGTTGGGAGTGAAAACACCGGCAATATGGCAAGTCCCCCAACTCTGGAACAATCCACTCTTGCTTTCTTTAATTGTAACAGGAGCCGAAACTGTACCAATGGTTCCTGTGGAACTTACAATCAGGGTGGCAGTCTTGTTATTGTTTGGCTTAAGATCAAGTGTGCCGGTTGTATAGGTACCGCAAATCTGAAGTTTACCATCTTTTATGGTAATATCGCCGGTATACGAGCCGGTAATATAATAGGTATGGCCATCGTCTATTGTAAAGCTGGCGCTGCCGCTCAATATGTAAGGTGCAACGGCGGCACTGCAATCAGGACCTGAAAGCTCCGCACTTTTTTTAACAGAAGATGTAAAGGTATAGGTTATAGTGCTATTCACAGGGATACTGATAACCTGGCTCTGGCCGCCGTTTGGAATAAGCTGAAACCAAAGCTGGCTAACCCCGGTAGGTATTCTGACTTTGGCTACCAAAGCATCGGAATTACCTGTCCATCCCTGGAATACAAGTTCACCGCCCTTTGAAGGATCATCAAGGTATACATTGACCTTGTTGAATTGATAGGTAACAGCAGGAATGTTCATACCAATGTTCATGGTAACTTCCTGCGTCATCTCCCAATTGAATGACTGGGATATTTTAAGATCATCCATGGTCTTTGGCTTCTGGACCACGGAAGTGTCCTTGCGGCATCCTGATAAAAATACCAGTGATGCGGCAAATGCAATTATAAAAATGATTTTTGTTTTCATTGCTTTTGGTGTTTTGGGTATCTTCAATTCTTTCTCAATCAATAGATCACACTAAATTACGAAACAAAAATAGCCCATGCAAATAATGATTTCAACCGATAATACGCATATGTACCGACAAATTACGTATGTGTATACCGATTTTTCGTAACCGTTAGCTCTGAATTAAAGAAAAAAGAAAATGGAAACTGATTTAATTACCTTTCTTCATCAGTAGCAAAATGAAAAGCAAGCAACAGTATATAGCCTGATTTGGGAAAGGGTTCTTTCCGGATCAGGAATCAGTTTTAACGACGATAACCTGGACGTTCGCTATTGAAGCATTATCCGGTGTGCCTGATGCGATAAAAATAATGCAGGCATTTCCGCCAGAAGGAACTTTGTATCCTCCACCGTTTGCATTGGCATCTGAAACCATCTGATTTCCCAGGCTCCTTAATGGATATTGAACGCTTGTTTTAGTCGGACCGGTCCAGCCGCATAAGGTCCATATAGCCCCCTGGACATCATACCAACGGTATCCGTTATAGGAATCCAGGTGGTTCAGCAGCCAGTTTATTTTATCCCATGGTTTTGTCCGGGCAAACGTTGGGAGCAAATTAGGAAATAATGAAGAATACACAACCATGTAATATGCCGTGTTTTTATTAAGGGAAAAATTATAGTCGATGCACCAGGATGAGTACGTTCCGTTACTGAAAAAGTAATTGGCAGGAACATTGGTTAATGCTGCATTTATATAGGTGCCCATTGAACCCGGCCCGAAGTTGCCGCTGATCGTATAAGTAGAAGTAGGCGGAAGATTTATCCAGGGCGACAACTGGTAATCCGCAGCAGGATTGCAATAGCCGAGAGCAAAGTCGATTATCCCATTATGATCCGGGTCGGTAATTGGATTTGCGTCGGAAACATACCAGCTCCAGACATAAGTATAATTAAAACCTGAGCCTTGTTTGACCAGGACATTAAGCCTGAATTCGAAATTATCGACAATTCCCTGGCGATCGGCGTATTGAACTAAAAGAGGCTGGCTTTCACCCTTCCAGGCCGAATTATCAAAGGTACTCATCATCGTACCGTTTCTCCAGACTTCTATTTTAAAGATCGCAGGCATATCAGGTTGCAATCCCGCTGACTGTTGCTGATACAACGAACCTATATAATCTGAGATATGCAGAATACACAAGTCCCCGAAGAATGCCTGCTGCCTCACGGTTACTTCCTGGATCTGGAAGAATGTAAATCCAAAATCAGTATAATTACTTTGCTGATAGCAAACACATTCTATTGGCTGCATAAGCTTGGTGAAACTAACAACCGTAAAAGTTATCGTAAGCGGATTTGTAACATAGGGTGCATAAGTTGATCCTGTGTGAGGAGCGGCTGCCAGCACAATGTCGTCGGCGCTGTTGGTTGGCGTCTGATTATTATTGTAGATGATAAAATCGGTGAGTGTATATGTTCCCGGCGGCAATTGAATTGAATTAGTATACGGTATCCCCCCAAGGTAGAAAATGTCAACCTGGATGGGATTTCCGTTGTTATAGGCGGTACTGCCCACAGTAAGCCACAATTTTGCGTAGCTCGCTGTTTGAGAAAAACAATCAGATTTCAATCCGCCGGTACTTGAACCCGGAGCGATAGAGAAACTTACCCCCTGGGTATCCTGCTGCGAACTTATTCCGTCGGTAATGAATTTTTTACAACCTGTAAACACCAGGACTGATGAAAGAACTAACAATATAAATAATGTGTTTTTCATCGTTCAATCTGATACTACTGAATGTGCTTTAACTGTGGGGATTGAATTCAAACTATAATCGTTTCTGTTTTGGGAAAAAGCAGCATCCCGAAGGATGCTGCTTCTGTAACTTTTAATTCTATTTTATTAAAATCAAGGATCAACCTGTACAAACATGGTTTGAGTGTGGGTTCCATTGGCTGGATTCTGATCAATGAAAATAACACATGCCAGTCCGCCTGTAGGTACTTTATACCCGGTCCCGTTAGTGGTTGCGCCGGTTACCATACTTGTACCCTTGGTTGAAAGAGGATAAGAAACACCGGTTTCAGAAGGATTACCGGTCCATCCGCACAACACCCAGATTGCTCCCTGAAGATCAGACATGGTATATCCGGGATACCAGCTGAGGTGGTTGACGAGCCAGTTGATTTTGTCCCATGGTTTGGACTGGGCCCATGACGGGAAACCGGGAGCATTGGGATACAATGAAGAGAACACATTCATTGTGTATTGGGTGCCTACTGTGATGTTAAAATTGTATTCCACGCAATAGGATCCAAAAGTGCCGCTTCCCAGATCAAAACCAGTGCCTGTTACACCTAACAGTGCATCAACATATGCACCGGTGGTTGATGGATTAAATCCGGTTATCCTATAGGTGCATGAAGACGGAAGATTGATATACGGGGGCAATACATAATCAGCATTCGGGTTGCAATAGCCGATAGAAAAGTCGATAACGCCGTTGTTATCGGGATCCGTGATACGGGTTGCATCAGAAATGAACCAGCTTGTGAAATAAACAAAGCTGAATGTACTTCCGGTTTTAACGAGGACTGATAATCTGAATTCAAAATTATCAGTAATACCGGCCCTGTCTGCATAATAGACCTTCATCGGACGTCCTTCGCCATACCAGCCTAAACTGTCATTGGTGAATGTTCCCATGGCGGTACCGTTTCTTAACACCTGAATCTGGAAAATAGCCGGCATATCAGGCTGAAGACCGGTATTCTGGAGAGCATAATGTGAACCTGTATAGGTAGCATACTCTTTAGTACAAAGATCTCCGAAAAATGGCTGCATCCTAAGAGTAATATCCTGGAGCTGGAAGAAAACAAATCCAAAATCAGTATAGGTACTCGGCTGATAACAAACACATTCAACAGGCTGATTGGTTTTTGCAAACGCGGTAACAGTAAAAGGAAAGGTCAGAGGATGATTAACATATGGTGCAAAAGTTGAACCGGAATGAGGTGCTGCTGCCAACACTATATCATCGCCAGTATTACTCGGAGTCTGGTTATCATTGTAAATGATAAAATCACTTACTGAATAGGTTCCCGGGGGTAACTGGATTGAATTGGTATAAGGGACTCCGGTAAGATAGAAAATATCTACCTGGATCGGATTTCCATTATTGTAAGGTGTACTCCCTACCATGAGCCATACTTTAGCATAGCTTGCTGTTGTTGCAAAACAATCTGATTTAAGCCCACCCGGGTTTGTACCAGGTTTAATAGAGAAGCTCACTCCCTGCGTAACCTGCTGGGGGTTTGTTCCGTTATTATTGCTTTTGTTGCAGCTTGCAAGTGCCAGGACCAGCCCAAGAATTGCAAGACTTAGTACTAACTTTTTCATTGTTTTCGGTTTTTTTATTGATGATTTCTTTTTAAGGGTTTATATATGGATCATTGATAAAATCAGTGTGTGTATACATTGGAAGTATTGCGATAACCAGGTTTGTCCTGATACCAGTCGGGATAAAGCATCCCTCCGCTGGTAACCCAATCTGCAAAATGCAGGTAGGTATTGATGATATCCACTTTTTCTTTTGGATAATCAAATCCTTCATAAGTGTTGATAGCCCATGGCAGGTTGTTCGAGGATTTATAATATTTATTGGCAGAAGGAATTGAATTATCATCGAAGGTGTTGAAGAAAGCCGGGTTTACCAGGCTTGTAGGAACATAATCGGGCAGATGAACTTCGTGAGGCCTTACAAGATCTACAAAGATGAATGGGTTGAAATTCTCGATATTGGTTTGCGACATTTGGTAGACCGGGCTGCTGAAAGTTATATGGATCGTAATGGTGACAGGCGCAACATAAGCACAGCCTTCGGTGGTGTTCACTCCTGTGCCGCAACCCGGATTTGGCATAAGACTAAGAAAATCATCAAAAACTATGATGGTTGGCCTGGTCTGTCCGTTTTCAAGACCATGACTGTTCAGGGATATGAATGAATGTGAAAGATTGTAACCCGTCACGGTTATAGTTGCAGGGTCCACATTACTGGTTGGGATCTGGAATCCGAATCCATCATGGAAATAGGCGCCTGAAGCCTTGAGGACAAAGGTCCCGTAAATTTCTACGACATTGTTATTATGGTCGGTGATAGTGTTAAAACGATAATCGATTACGACATCATTCATATCATAATCCCCTTTTGAAGGCCATAAATCCTCGTATGCAAGGGTTCCGCTACCTGCAGCGGGATAGTAATTATTGAAACAGCGTGTGGGGTCAGTCGGATAATCATCTACATTATCAGTGCATCCGTCGCAGTCCTGGTCGCCGGGGCATCCGCCGCCACCACTCACAATAACCGTAATAATTGCAGATGCACAAAGGGAATTGACGTCACATACCGTGTAATGTATGGTTGCGGTCCCGGTAAATCCGGTTGCCGGGGTAAATGTGACCACTCCCGAGGAATTCTTTGTAAAAGTCCCGGTAGTCAGCGGTGGTGCTGTTCCGGCAACAAAGGTGACCGAAGAAGGCACAAGTGCTCCTGACCCGGGGATATCATTCGTTAGTATATTTATATTAACCGGTGTGTTAAGCGGGGTTGTTGCATTATCGTTCACTGCAACAGGCGGCTGAATAACAACGGAAGTAACCGTTACCGTTATAACAGCCGTGCTGCATAAACTGTTTACGTCACAAACCTGGTACGATATGGTGGCAACACCTGTAAAAGCTGCAACCGGAGTAAATGTAACCGCACCGGTAGAGGGGTTGACTGTAAACGTTCCCACTGAAGCAGGGTTAGGTTGAGTACCTGCAATAAAAGTAACTGTTGAAGGAACAAGCGCTCCGGAACCGGCAACGTCATTGGCCAGAACATTGATCACTACAGGAGTGTTCTGTGCTGTTGTGGCATTGTCATTATTTGCTGTTGGTCCAACCAGGCCTCCCCCGCTGCAGTCAGTATTATAACAGTTCATCACATTCTGAAATTCCTGGATTTGAAAATTCGTATTGAAAGAAGAACCGCTTCCATGGGCAGCAATTTGCTGATCCTGAAACAATCCGGTCAGAGTGTATGTAACTTTAAAGACTCCCACATGGCCATTTCCGATCCCGCCGATACCTTCAATCCTGAATCCCGAGAAGGACTCACCGCTCAATGCAGGGCCCATGTTAATACTGGCATAGTACACTCCCCCATATACAATACTTACACTAACATTTGAATAAGTTCCTGCTGCTGCCTGAACTGCATACGAAGAAATTGCTTGACATCCGGGGTCGGAACATCCGTCATTCTGAATAGTAAGCGTAATGGTATGCGAGTGATCCTGCTGATTGCAAATCACCGAAGTTACCGTGGAAGAGTATCCTCCGCCCATGGATTTATATACATCGCAAACTGACTTAATATCTGCAAAAGAAGTGGCGGAAGAAAATGACATTATTGCAAATATCATCACCGCTGTCCAGGTCTTTGCTTGCTTTATCATTTTCCTGTTTGTTCTCATTTATTTAGATCTTTATATTCAGAAAGAATGAACGATTTTATTATTTTCAATTTTTATGATATTCGGAGACCCGTTGATATCAAATGTCAGATCCTTCTCATATGCAGGGATGGTGATCTCGGTTTTATATGTTAAGGATGGCTGAAGAAGCGCCTTATAATATATAATCCCCGATGCTGTTGATTTGATCAATACGTAAGATCTGGTTTTTGCTGATAGCTCAAGGTTTATACTTTGAGTGGTCTTCCAGTTGAAGCCTGATGAGGCTTTCATATCAAAAAATGACTTTATTTTATTAGAAGATGTGTCAGGACCCGGGGAATTAATGTCTTTCTGGCAACTGAAAACAAATAATCCCATTACTATCATGACCAGAATTGGTTTTATATGGAGATTTTTCATATTAACAAGTGTTTAAAGATTGTAATCCTTGATGCAAAAATATATCAAGTGTTTTCCTGTGTAAAGCCATAATTGGCAACTGTCGCTGTCTACAGGTTAACTGTGATCACTAAATAAGTAAGTGTAACCAGTTGTTAAGGTAAAACCGGGCTGATTTTTAGGTATGTGTGTACAGTTTTCATGTATGTGTGCCCTTTTTAACATTCAGTTTGATAATTTTTTTTTAGTAAGCGTAACTTGTTGCCCTGAAAGTGTGATTGCCTGTTAATTAATTTTTCACAATCCTCAGCCCAAAATGGTATTCTATTACCTTTGCGCGGATTTTAAAATATGTCGGGAATCCTTGATAAACTGAATGAAGCACAGCGCCAGGCTGTTGTAGAAACCGAAGGCCCGGTAATGGTCATTGCCGGGGCAGGCTCGGGCAAGACCAGGGTTCTTACCTTCCGTGTTGCTTACCTCCTGGAACTTGGAGTGGATCCTTTCCATATCCTTGCGCTCACCTTTACTAATAAAGCTGCAAGGGAAATGACGGATCGCATCCTTACCCTGGTTGGTAACAGCGAAGCAAAGAACGTTTGGATGGGGACTTTCCATTCGGTTTTTGCCAGGGTCCTCAGGGTAGAAGGGCACCGTCTTGGGTATCCGTCCAATTATACGATCTACGATTCCGATGACTCTAAAAGGGTGATTAAAAACCTGATCAAAGAGAATAACCTGGATGAAAAGCTATACCAGCCCGGTTACATTGCACAGAGGATATCCGCTGCCAAGACCAGCCTGATTTCCGCCGAGGAATACCAGGGTAATCCGGAGATACAGGAATATGATAATGGAGCCGGGAAACCGCTTACGGGGAAGATCTACCTCCAATACCAGAACCGCCTGAGGCGTTCCTCGGCAATGGACTTCGACGACCTGCTCTTTAATATGAATGTCCTGCTTCGCGATTTCCCCGACGTTCTGATCAAATACCAGCAGAAATTCAGATATATCCTGGTCGATGAATACCAGGACACAAACTATGCCCAGTACCTGATTGTGAAGAAACTTGCTGCAAACAATGAGAATCTTTGTGTTGTGGGGGATGATGCCCAGAGTATTTATGCCTTCCGCGGAGCGAACATTCAGAACATTTTGAATTTCAGGAATGATTACCCTGACCATAAAGTATTTAAGCTGGAACAGAATTACCGATCCACGAAAATAATTGTGGAGGCTGCAAACCAGGTCATCACCAATAATAAGAACCAGATATTCAAGGAGGTATGGACCGATAACGACAGTGGTGCAAAGATCAGCCTCCTGCATGCCTCAACCGACAATGAGGAAGGCAATATGGTTGCGCAGTCCATTTTCGAGAATAAGATGAACCACCAACTGCCAAACTCTGCATTTGCCATTCTTTATCGTACCAATTCCCAGTCGAGGGTGATGGAAGAGGCCCTGAGGAAGCTCAATATCCCCTGCCGTATCTACGGAGGCCTTTCTTTTTACCAGAGAAAGGAGATAAAGGATATGCTCTCTTATTTCAGGCTTTCAATCAATCCAAGGGATGAAGATGCCTTGTTGAGGGTTATCAACTACCCTGCGAGGGGTATCGGAAAAACAACGGTTGAGAAACTGATCGTCCTGGCCGACGAGCATAAGACCAGCCTGTATGACCTGATAGAAAGCCCTCCGGCTTCTTTCAGGTTTCCCGAAAATACATGGTCGAAGGTGACGGGTTTCATCACGATGATTAAAAGCTTCGCCGCCCTGATCAAGACAAAGAATGCATTTGAAATGGCCAAGCATATCGCGGCTTCCTCGGGACTGATCAGGGAAATGCATGAGGACAAGACCCCCGAAGGGGTAAGTCGCTTCGAGAACCTTGAAGAACTCATGAATGCCATCAAAGAATTTACAGAGAGCCCCAGAACCAACCTGGAGACCGGGGAGATCGAAGAGAATGTAGTGCGCACGCTGGATGAGTTCCTGCAGGATGTCTCCCTGCTTACTGATGCAGATTACGGCGATAAGAACGATACCGACAGGGTACTGCTGATGACTATTCACCAGGCAAAAGGGCTTGAATTTCCTTATGTATTTATAACTGGGCTGGAGGAAAACCTTTTCCCTTCGATACAATCGATGAATTCAAGGACCGACCTCGAAGAGGAACGCAGGCTGTTTTATGTTGCCATCACCCGGGCCAGGGAGAAACTCACCCTGGCTTTTGCCGAGAACCGCTACCGCTGGGGTAACCTGACGATGTGCGAACCCAGCCGTTTTATCTCAGAGATCCCCGAAAAACTTATTGATTTTCCGAAAAAGCCTGTACAAAAAAAGGAAAGTTTCATTTCAGCCGATAACTTCTCGAATATGCTCGACGGGCTGAACCTCCCGCCAAGGAAGTTCCCCGACCGGAAGTCTTCAGGTCCATCCCAGCATGAACCTGCCCCCAAACCACCGGTTAAACAGCCTGTGCCACCGGTAAATCCTGCCATCTCTGCCATCCCCCCATCCGAGATCGAAGATATCAGAACAGGAATGGACGTAGAGCATGAACGTTTCGGCAGGGGTAAAGTGACAAACATTGAAGGCTCGGGCCCGAACAAAAAAGCCACGGTGCTTTTCCCCGGCATCGGACAGAAGCAGCTCCTGCTGAAATTCGCCAAGCTCAGGATAGCCGAATAAGTTGTATCTTTGCATAAATTTTAAAAAATGGAATACAATACCGCCCGTGACCAGATGGTCATTCCGGAATACGGAAGAAACGTGCAGAAAATGATACAGTACCTTTGTTCGATCGACGACAAGGAAAGAAGGACAAAAGCTGCGAAATTCGTGATCAATGTGATGGGACAGCTTTACCCTGCAGCCAAAGAGACCTCAGATTTCAAGCATAAACTCTGGGATCACATGTACATCATTTCTGATTTTAAGCTGGATGTAGATGCCCCCTATCCCCCTCCTCCTCCCTTATCGACAAGCCTAAAGCCCGAAAAGCTTCAGTACCATGATAAGGATATAGAATTCCGCCACTACGGCAAGAACATCGCCCTTATGCTTGAAAAAGCTGTCGATTATGAGGATGGCGCTGAAAAAGACTCATTGGTGCATGCCATCGCCCAGCACATGAAAAAGTCATACCTGAACTGGAACCGCGAATCGGTCGACGATACACTGATTGAACTGCATCTCGACAAATTATCCAAAGGTAAAGCCAAGCTGAAACAGGACTTTAAGTTCCAGCATACCAACGATATCCTTGGCCTCAACAAAAAAAGAAAACCATTTCGTCCGAATCCCAACGGCAAATACAATAATCCCAGGAGCAAGAACCGTCCTCAGCAATGAGTTCTTTCGAGATAACCGGAAGCAGGCAACTTCATGGAGAGATCACTCCCCAGGGAGCCAAAAATGAAGCCCTCCAGGTTATCTGTGCATGTCTTCTTACCAAGGAAGAGGTAACCATTCATAATATTCCCGGCATCAGGGACGTCAACAAACTGATCGAGCTGCTTACCTCATTAGGCGTAACAGTCAGCCGGTCAGGATCATCTGCAACATTCAAAGCAGGGGGGATCAATTTCGATTACCTGCGGACGAAGGAGTTCCGTGAAAAAGTCGGAAGCCTGAGGGGATCCATCATGATCCTGGGCCCTATGCTGTCGCGTTACGGAAAAGGTTTCGTTTACCTTCCCGGCGGGGACAAGATTGGCCGGAGGCGGCTTGATACCCATTTTGCCGGCCTTGGGAAACTTGGGGCAAATTTCACTTACGATCCTGATGAAGGATGGTACAGCGTTGAAGCACACGAGCTGAAAGGGACTTACATGCTCCTTGATGAAGCATCTGTGACAGGTACGGCCAATATCGTTATGGCATCCGTTCTTGCAAAAGGAACTACCACGATCTTCAATGCCGCCTGCGAACCCTATATATACCAGCTTTGCCTTATGCTGGAGAGGATGGGTGCAAAGATCCGGGGCATTGGATCAAACCTCCTGTTTATCGACGGTGTTGACAGCCTCGGGGGATGCGAACACACCCTGCTTTCGGATATGATAGAAGTGGGCAGTTTCATCGGGCTTGCAGCCATGACGGGCTCCGAGATCACTATAAAAAATGCCGGGATCCAGCACCTCGGACCTATACCCGATGTTTTCAGCCGCCTCGGGATCAGGCTGGAGTTCAAAGGTGATGATATATATATCCCCCGCCAGGATTATTACGAGGTAGAGTCGTTCATGGACGGCTCCATCATGACCATTTCCGATGCTCCATGGCCGGGATTCACACCCGACCTCATCAGTATAGTGCTGGTCGTTGCCACCCAGGCCAGGGGCAGCGTTCTCATCCATCAGAAGATGTTCGAAAGCAGGCTATTTTTTGTGGACAAACTCATCGACATGGGAGCCAAGATCATTCTTTGCGACCCCCACCGTGCCACGGTGATCGGTCTTGACCACAAATACCCGCTCAGGGGTATCAGGATGTCGTCCCCCGATATCAGGGCAGGAGTTGCTTTGCTGATCGCAGCGCTTTCGGCCCAGGGAAAAAGCATTATCGACAATATTGAACAGATCGACAGGGGATACCAGGAAATAGATGTCAGGCTTCAGAATCTTGGCGCCTCAATAAAACGCATCAATCCCTGACATTTTGGCGCACAAATCCATTTGGCAAATTTTTTGATATCATTCAGGGAATTCCGATTCATATTATACAGCTATGTCTAAAAAAGAACACAAAGAAGAAGAAAAAGAAAAACCGGATACTTCCCAGGAAGAGAAGGAATCTGCTGCATCAGAAGATAGTACTGCGGCATCAACCGGCAAAACGGATGATAATGCCGGGGATGAAGATAGCAGGGATCTTTCAGCAAAGCTGGATGAAGTCAATGATAAATATCTCAGGCTGTATTCCGACTTTGACAATTACCGCAGGCGCACACTGAAAGATATAGGAGATATCCGTAAAAATGCATCTGAAGACCTGGTCATTAAATTGTTACCTGTACTTGATGATTTTGAAAGGGCCATTAAGGCTTTTGACACAACCGAAAACGCCCAGGCATTAAAAGAAGGTATAATCCTGATTTTCAATAAATTCATGACTACCATGTTAAATCAGGGGCTGGAACAGATGAAAACCGTTGGTGAAACTTTCGACACCGATTTTCATGAAGCTATAACGAATATCCCTGCCCAAGATGAAAAAATGAAGAACAAGGTGATGGACGAGGTTGAGAAAGGATATTTATTAAATGGAAAGGTGATCCGTTATGCAAAGGTGGTGGTAGGCTTATGACAACAAAACGCGATTTTTACGAGATACTGGAAGTAAGCAAGAACGCCACACCTGAAGAGCTTAAGAAAGCTTACCGCAAACAGGCGATCCGTTTTCATCCTGACAAGAACCCCGGCGACAAAGAGTCGGAAGAGAAATTCAAGGAAGCTGCCGAAGCTTATGAAATACTGAGTGATCCGGACAAACGCCAGAGGTATGATCAATACGGTCATGCAGGCCTTGGTAACGGAAATGGTTTCGGCGGCTACGGCGGGGGAATGAACATGGAAGACATTTTCAGGCATTTCGGTGATATTTTCGGAGGCGGTTTTGATGATCCTTTTTCATCGTTTTTCGGCGGAGGCGGGCGCAGAGGCGGCCGCACGGTAAACAGGGGTTCCAACCTCAGGGTCAGGGTGAAACTCACGCTTGAAGAGATTGCCCATGGGGTTGAAAAAAAGATCAAGGTAAACAAATATATTGCCTGCGTAACATGCAGGGGAACAGGAGCAAAGAGCGGCAGCGCCTTCCAGACCTGTTCAACCTGTAAAGGTTCGGGGCATGTGACCCGGGTCACTTCAACCTTTATCGGCCAGATGCAGACCACATCCACCTGCCCGCATTGCGGTGGAGAAGGAAAGGTGATCACCGATAAATGCCTTGATTGCAGCGGGAACGGCATCACCAAAGGCGAAGAGATCATCACGATCAAGATACCTTCAGGTGTTGGCGAAGGCATGCAGCTTTCGATGGGCGGCAAGGGTAATGCAGCCGCCAGGGGCGGAGTCCCGGGTGACCTGCTTATCCAGATAGAGGAAGTAAAACACCCGGACCTTGTAAGGGATGGGAATAACCTGCTTTACAACCAATATATTTCCGTCCCTGAAGCAGCCTTGGGATCAAGCGCAGATATCCCAGGCATAGACGGGAAGATAAAAATAAAGATTGATGCCGGGACCCAGGGAGGCAAGGTGGTGAGACTGAAAGGCAAAGGTTTGCCCAGCGTGAATTCCTATGAAGGCAAAGGGGATCTTCTCATCACTGTTCATGTATGGACCCCGAAGGTACTTTCAAAAGAGGAACACGCCATTCTTGAAAAACTGGCCAAATCAACCAATTTCCATCCAAATCCTACAGAAAAAGAAAAAGGGTTCTTCAGCAGGATGAAAGACATCTTTGAATAAAACGGGAAATAAAGTACAAGGTACAAGGTACAAAGTACAAAGTACAAATTATTGCATACTATGTAACTTGTAACCTTAAAAGCTGTCTAACCTGAAATATCCCACCCCTAAACCTTAACTCATATTTATGGAATTATTCTCGGCCCTGAATATCTCCAAACAGTTTTCCGGCCATAAAGCTCTCGACAAGGTTAATATTTCAATACCAGAAGGCAGTATTTTCGGCCTCCTGGGGCCTAACGGAGCAGGGAAGACTACATTCATCCGCATTATAAACCAGATCATTGCCCCGGATGAGGGACAGCTCTTCCTTAACGGAAGGGAACTTAAACCCAACGATATCTATAATATCGGCTACCTCCCCGAAGAACGCGGATTGTATAAAAAAATGTCGGTGGGCGAACAGGCGATGTACCTTGCCCAGCTTAAGGGATTGAGTAAACAGGAAGCTCATAAAAGGCTAATGCACTGGTTCGATAAATTCGATATGAAGTCCTGGTGGAATAAGAAAGTTGAAGAGCTTTCAAAGGGGATGCAGCAAAAAGTTCAGTTCCTGGTCACCATTATCCATGAACCTAAGCTGCTGATCTTTGATGAGCCTTTCAGTGGGTTTGACCCCATTAATGCCAGCATGCTCAAAGATGAGATCATCGCCCAGAAAGATAAAGGCGCTACAGTGATCTTTTCAACACATAACATGGCTTCAGTTGAAGAATTATGCGATCATATCGCCCTGATTAACAACGCAAAGGTAGTGCTTGACGGCCCGGTCAGAAATATCAAAAAGACATATAAGACAAATACTTTTGAAATATCCTATAACAGCTTCCAGGGCAGTCTTGAAAGCATACTGCCTGGAGCTTTTCAGATCATCAGGGAATGGAATGACCATGATCTGCGGATGGCCGGGGTCAAAATCCCGACCGGTTCAAATCCGAACGAGCTGATCAGCGCATTACTGCCCAATGTCATGCTGCATTCGTTCAGCGAAATTATTCCAAGTATGAACGACATCTTCATAAAGGTTGTTACTGAAAAAAATTCCGAAACCATTCTTCAAGCCTGATATGCATAAAATCCTACTGATCATCAAGCGCGAATACCTGACGCGTGTCAGGAAAAAGTCATTTGTGGTTATGACCATTCTCGGGCCTCTCCTAATGGCGGCCATCGTGATCGTCCCCATCTACATGGCAATCCGTGGAAACGAACTGAAAACTGTAGCTGTAATAGACCAGACCGGGATATTCTTCGAAAAATTCAAGGATAAAGATAATATTAAATTCCATTATATCACCTCCGACATAGGATCGGCCAAATCGAATTTTACAAAGAGCGGGGATTATGCCCTGCTTTTCATACCTAAAACCGAAGTAAGCATTCCTACCAATGCGATATTATATGCCGAAAGTAATGTTGCGATAAACGTTAAAAGCTATATCCATAATGTGATGACCAAGCAGGTCGAAGACATGAAACTTGAAGCCAAACTCAGAGACCTGCAAACCGACAAGAAAAATCCGATCAATGTGGAGGACATTCTGCGTTCTGTAAAGACAAACGTGGATGTGAATACGATCAAAATCTCCGATGGCGGGAAGGAAGAAAAAAGCTTTACCGAGATCAGCATGGTGCTTGGAATGTTTTCGGGCATCCTTATCTATTTCTTTATCTTCATGTTCGGCTCACAGGTTATGAGAGGAGTCATTGAAGAAAAGACCAACCGCATTATCGAAGTGATCATTTCATCGGTAAAACCATTTGAGCTGATGATGGGAAAAATAGTGGGTGTTGGAATGGTCGGGCTTACACAGTTCCTTCTGTGGGTAATACTTACTTTTGGGATTGTGACCGTGGTTACTTCAACTTTTGCAGGGAAAGGTACAGACAAGCAATCTGCAAGCAAGGCCATGATGCAAAATGTTGCGAAGTACAATCCCGATAACCTGCCTCTCCCCGATTCAGCTTCGGCAAAGAAAGCACAGCCGGAAGAAGTGAACGTTGTCCTTGAAGCCCTTGGCTCAGTCAATTTCCCTGTTATGATAGGTGCATTCCTGTTCTTCTTTATCTTTGGTTACCTGATGTATGCCTCCCTGTTCGCCGCTATCGGGGGGGCTGTCGACAGCGAATCCGACACCCAGCAATTCATGCTGCCGATAACAGTTCCGCTGATACTTTCAATGGTGATGACCCAGTTTTTCATACAGGATCCTTCGGGACAGGTTGCCTTCTGGTTCTCTGTTTTTCCCCTGACTTCGCCTGTCGCCATGATGATCAGGATCCCCTTCGGCGTTCCCTACTGGCAGGTTGCGCTTTCAATGTTCCTGCTGATACTTACTTTCCTTGGCACGACCTGGATGGCTGCAAAGATCTACCGTACCGGCATTCTCATGTACGGTAAAAAAGTGAATTACCGGGAACTTTGGAAGTGGCTAAGGTATTAGGTAGCGAGGTAGCGAGAAGCGAGGTAGCGAGAAGCGAGGTAGCGAGAAGCGAGGTAGTGAGAAGCGAGGTAGCGAAAAGCGAAATGGCGAAATAGCGAAATAGCGAAGTAGCGAAATTATTGAAAGCGAAGCATTTTGCATAAGCGGCATCAGGTGCAAGGAGCGAATTAATTCTGGACAGGCCCAGGTAAATTGTATACATGAGTGACGCAGCAACCGTAGCCGCGATGCAAATATGCGAGCGGTTTTCGCTACTTATCAAGCATCTTCGTGAATTCCTGCCTCTTGCGTTTCTTCCAGTCTTTCTTATGGTAAACATAACTGATGATTAGCGGGAGAACGCTTGTTGCCTCCGCGTAAACCATTTGTTCGTACACCGTATCAACCTTGCCCCAGGATGAAGCTTCCTTAAGCGTGGAACTTGAACAGGCACCGTCACGGGGATCAGCAACAGTGATCTGAACTGCATATTTATGCATGCCGACTTCTTTTCCCAGAACTTCGGCGCAAATAACAGTATCCTGGACAAAATTCTTGGGAACACCTCCTCCGATCATGAAAAGACCCGAAGATTTGGAAGCCATTTTTATCTTCGTCAGTTCAAGAAAATCCTTCACGGAATCAAGAGAAACATGAGATTTCGGGTTTTCCCACTGATGCGATACCAGGCCAAAGCCTGCACTGGAATCGCTGAAGGCAGGGCAGAAGATAGGGACATTATGCTCATAAGCCGCCTGTACGAGGCTGTCCTTCTTCTTTGAATTCTTTACAAGCCATTTGCCCATCTCACGGATGAATTCCCTCGAGGAATAAGGCCTCTTTTCGAGGGTGTCTGCGATCTTTTTAATGGTCATATCGCAATTCTGCAATTCTTCCTCGTCAATATAGGTATCGTAGATCCTGTCGATATAATGTTTGCGGAGGTCTTTATCGTCAGCAACCGGGTTGCCTTTATAATGTTTATAACCAAGCGCTTCAAAAAAATCCATGTCGACAATGGTTGCCCCGGTGGCTATGATGGCATCTACCATATTATTCTTTACCATATCCACATAAACCTGCATGCACCCTCCTGCACTGGTACTGCCGGCAATGGTAAGAAAAATGGTGCAGCCTTTTTCCTTTACCATCCTGTTAAGTATATCTGCCGCAGAAGCAGTATCCCTGGAGGTGAATGACATGTCCCGCATCGCATTGATGATGGGTGAAGAGTCAAATGACTTGATATCGATATGCCTTACGACATTTTTCAGGTATTCCAGCTTTTGTTTGGATTTTTTTGCCATAATTAAGAATTTTAATGATTGCTGATTCCGCGCTGCAAAGGTAATCAATACCCCAGAATTTTCAGCATTGATTTATAACTCTGCTCCTTGGAAAACAATTTCGTAAAGATTTCATCATTTTCATCAAGGTCGATCAGAACATGCTTGGGTGCAGGGATCAGGCAATGCTGTATACCTCCATAACCGCCCAGGGACTCCTGATAAGCCCCGGTATGGAACATTCCTATGTATAGAGGAGGCTCATTTGTAAATTTTGGAAGGAAGACGGCGTTGGTATGGCCTTCGGCATTGTAATAATCCTCGCTGTCGCAGGTAAGTCCACCGAGGAACACCCTCTCGTACTCCGAATCCCAGTTATTAATTGACAGGAGAATGAATTTCTGGTTGATAGCCCAGGTGTCGGGCAGGGTTGTTATGAATGAACTGTCAATCATATCCCATGCTTCACGATCGTTCTGCTTCTTCTGGTCAACCACACTGAAAAGAATGGCGCCTGATTCACCCACGGTGAATGATCCGAATTCAGTGAAAATATCGGGTTCCGGCACCTCATTCTTTTCACAGATATTTTTGATCTGGGCCGTAATCTCTTCGGCCATGTATTCATAGTCGTATGTGAACTCAAGTGAGTTCTTTATAGGGAATCCTCCCCCTATATTAAGTCCGGTAAGTTCCGGACATACTTTCTTAAGTTCACAATAAACAGAGACCGATTTATTTAATTCATTCCAGTAATAAGCGGTGTCCTTTATCCCGGTATTGATGAAGAAATGAAGCATCTTCAATTCAAATTTGGGATTATTCCTCAGTTTGTCCATATAGAAAGGGACAATATCATTGTAACGGATACCCAGTCTTGAAGTATAAAAATCAAATTTGGGCTCTTCTTCCGAGGCAATACGTATGCCGACTTTCATTTTAGTTTTGAGATTCTCCTCATACTTGTCAATCTCGAGCAGGCTGTCAAGCACCGGGATCGTATTGACAAAACCGTTATGTACAAGATCAAGGATATGTTCAATATACTGTGGCCTTTTAAAACCATTGCAGATGATGTAGTTTTCTTTCTTGATCAGCCCCCGTTTAAACAAATCATGTATCAGTGGCAGGTCAAAAGCGGATGAAGTCTCTATATTGACTTCATTCTTAAGGACTTCTTCCATCACAAAACTAAAATGACTGCTTTTTGTGCAGTAACAATAGTGATAGTCACCCTGGTAATCCACTTTAGCCATTGCGACATTAAACAAACGCTTTGCCTTTTGTATTTGTTGGGATATTTTAGGAAGATAAGTGATTCTCAATGGAGTTCCATACTGTTTGATAATATCCATTAAGGAAACTTTATGAAAATATAACTCATTGTCAATCACCTGAAATTCAGGCTGAGGAAACTCAAACGTCTGTTCAATGAGATCACTATACTTGATTTTCATGGTTTTTATTTTTATTGTAAATCACTTACTTCAATATTTTTTACTCAATGTAACTCACTTAGGTTTCATTTTTCATGCAAAAGTAAAACAAGATTTCAGTATTCCTGAAATTCTTTATAAATTTGGGCTGATTACTGGTGGAAAATCATAAAATAAGTATAATGAATTATATATCAGGCTATAAAACGAATGATCGCTTACGCTCAGAGTTGAAAAAGATTATAAATTCCTCCCAGGGGCGGGCCCATACCGACAGGCTGGTTGAAATACTGAGACAACATCCTGAGTGGCATAACGAACTCATCCACATATATTTATCTAATGAAGAACCTTTCAGCAGGAGAATTCTATGGGCGATTGACTTATATTCGTTTGAAAATCCCGAAATAATCAATCCGCACCTTGAAATGATGGCCAGATTATTACCTGAATTCAGTCATGATGCTTTGAGAAGACATTCACTGCATATTTTATCCAGGTCCCCTCTCCCGTCGTCCGAACTCGGAAATCTTATCAATATCTGCTTTGACTGGTTACTTTCCCCAAATCATAATGCAGCTGTTAAAGTATATTGCATGGAGATTCTGTTCAGGATCTCGCTTATGGAGCCTGCCATAAAACAAGAGCTTGCCGATTGCATTGAATTCCGTCTTAATGAAGAAACACCGGGCTTTAAGAACAGGGGACTTAAGATCCTCAGGAAACTTTCGTCAGGCTCGGATGGTTCCTGCAGCCGGTAAAATTCCTTTGCACCCGGCCAGGCGAAGGATAAAACCCTTACTTTTATTTAAAATTTCCATTCAGCCATGACAAGGTCATTTATAATCCTTTGCTTCCTGTTCATCCTTTATCCGGGGCAATCCCAGATAGTCTTTAAAAACAATCACCATGAACAAATCTATGTTGCGATGTGCCGTTATGTGGCCAGCGGGGGGTACTGGATGACAAGCGGGTGGTATACTATCGGGCAGGGAGGGGAACGCCTGGTGTTTGAAACCATTTCCCCGAAAGACACCATTGGTTACTGGGCAATGACCACGATCAGCGAAGAGAAATTTGAGGGCACAAAAAACCTGATCGTGAATGATGATTCAAAATTCACTGTAAAATATGCAGACAAGCCCGAAACAGCTGCAAAAAATTCCAATTACAGCTGGCGCAAATTCATATTGTTAAGGCTTCCCGAAGGGACAATAAAAGGGACTATCAAACTAAGGTAAAATATAATTCATTCCACCTCTTTTATTATTCGGGGAAAAGTTCTAATTTTGCACCCTCAAAAAATAAGACAATAATTTTCTTAATTAAATTTAAAGCTCATGCAGAATAAAGGTGCTGTCAAGCTATTTGCGATTATTTTCGGTTTAGTTTGTTTATTCCAGTTGTCGTTTACCTTCATCAGCTACCGGTATTCGGTGAAAGCTGATAAATACGCCAATGACCCGGTGGGAAAGGAAATGGCAGTTAAATTAGCCAAGGGTGATCAGGCCCGTCTGGAATATCTTACCGATTCGGTGATCCGTTCAAGGAATGAATATTTCAATGATTCCATGGCTAATGTCGATGTTTATAATATCCTTCTTAAGAAATATACTCTCAAGGATGTCAGGGAACGTGAAATAAACCTTGGACTCGACCTCAAAGGCGGTATGAACGTAACGATGGCGGTTTCGGTACCCGAAGTTATCCGTGCACTTTCAGGCAACAGCGAGGACCCGACTTTCAAAAAAGCCCTGCAAATGGCTATCCAGAAAGAAAAGAGCAGTACAGCCGATTTTGTGGACCTTTTTTACGAATCATTCAAACAGGCAGACCCGAATGCAAAGCTGGCAGCTATCTTTAATACTGTTGAGTTAAAGGACAAGATCAATTTCAACACTACCAACGATGAAGTGATCAAAGTCATCCGTGATGAGACCAATGCAGCCATAGACAGGACCTACCACATTCTTACCACCCGAATCGACCGTTTTGGAGTAGTCCAGCCGAATATCCAGAAACTCCAGACTGCAGGCCGCATCCTGATCGAATTACCGGGTATAAAAGATCCTGAGCGTGTACGTAAACTCCTCCAGGGAAGCGCGCAGCTCGAATTCTGGGAAACCTACCAGTTCACCCAGCTCCATCCCTATTTTACCGAGGCCAATAAGAAAATGGCCGCCATCTTAAGTTCAGGCGCCGATACAATGAAAAGCGATTCGCTGAGATTAGATACCACCGGTATGGGAAAAGGCGGAGAGAAACTCGCCCTTTCAGAAAAGAAAGGCACATCAAAGAATGCCGCTCCTGCCAAGACCGGAGAAGTTAAGAAAGATACCACTGGCGGTAATGCCCTCCTGAAACAGTTAGGCAAAGACACTACCAAGGGCGCTGCAATGAATAAAAAAGCAGAGACAGAAGAGTGGATGAAAAAAAATCCCCTGTTCGCTGTTTTGGCAATGGCCATCTATCAGAATAAAGACGGGCAGTATATGGCTGACGATCATGCCATGGTCGGCAGGTCTCTTATCAAGGACACTGCCAGGGTAAATTATATGCTTCGCATGGTTAAACATATGTTCCCCCGCGACCTGAAACTTGCGTGGACAGTTAAACCAAGAGAAGAACAGAAAGATGTACTGGAGCTTATCGCCCTGAAAGTCACTTCACGCGACGGTTCGCCTGCCCTGGGCGGAGATGTCATCGTTAATGCCCGCCAGGATTACGACCAGAACGGCCGTGTTGAAGTTTCAATGTCGATGAACTCCGAAGGCGCCCGTATATGGAAACGTCTCACCGGTGACAATGTCGGCAAGCAGATAGCTATCGTCCTTGACGGGTATGTTTACAGTTATCCGAATGTCAACGGTGAAATACCCAACGGGATGTCTTCGATCACCGGAGGCAGCATGAGTGTTGAAGAAGCACAGGATCTTGCAAACATCCTGAAAGCAGGTAAACTCCCGGCCCCTGCACGTATCGTGCAGGAAGAAGTCGTGGGACCCTCACTCGGTAAAGAATCTATCGATAAAGGTTTGATCTCGTTTGTCATTGCTTTTATCGGAGTTCTCCTCTATATGTCATTATATTATGGAGGTGCAGGCCATGTAGCCGATTTTGCACTGTTCGCAAACGTGTTCTTCCTTTTCGGAGTTCTGGCATCCATAGGGGCGGTCCTGACCCTCCCCGGTATCGCAGGTATCGTTCTGACCCTCGCTATGGCGGTCGACTCGAACGTGATCATCTACGAGCGAATGCGTGAAGAAATGAGGGCAGGCAAAGGAATGAGACTGGTGGTGAAAGATGGTTTCAGGCATGCCCTTTCAGCAATTATCGACGGTCACGTTACCACCATTCTTACCGGTGTCGTCCTGTACATTTTTGGTTCAGGCCCCATCCAGGGTTTTGCAACCACCCTTGTCATCGGCCTTCTCCTCTCGCTGTTCTCTTCAATCTTCATCGCAAGGTTAATCTTTGAATGGATGCTCGACAGGAACATGACCATTACCACCGGTAATAAATACACCATGAATGCATTCCAGAACATGAAGATCAACTTCATCGGTCTGAGATATAAGATGTATATCCTCTCTATCGCGATCATCATCCCCGGCATTATATCAATATTCATCCGTGGTCTTGATCCGGGCCTCGATTTCACCGGCGGCCGCAGCTATATTGTACGTTTCGATGAGCCGGTCAAGACCGGGGATATCCGTGAATCATTAGGCAAGGTCATGAAGGAATATCCTGAAGTCAAGACATTCGGACCTTCCAACCAGGTTAAAATCACGACCAAATACTTGATAAACGAACGTACCACGACAGCTGATTCCATTGTGAATGTGAAACTTTTCGAAGGTGTTAAAGGCTTCTACAGAACCTCTATCTCTTTCAAAGAATTTAAAGCTTCGGATCCAAGGAAGGCTATTGGTGAAATGAGTTCACAGCGTGTTGACCCCACTATCGGTTATGCCCTGATCCGCCAGGCTATCCTTGCGGTGTTCTTCTCACTCCTTATAATTTTCATCTACATTGCTTTAAGGTTCAAGAACTGGCAATTCGGTATAGGAGGCGTTGTTTCACTGTTCCACGATACCCTGATCATCATCACCATGTTTACCTTGTTCCATGGCATCCTGCCTTTCAGCATGGAGGTTGACCAGTCGTTCATTGCCGCACTTCTGACGATCATCGGGTATTCTATCATGGATACTGTCATCATCTTCGACAGGATCCGTGAATACAGGGCTTTGTATCCAAAACGCGATCTTGCCGAAAATATCAATGCCGCCATCAACTCAACACTTGGACGAACCGTCAACACTTCGGGTGTAACCATAGTTGTACTCGTTGTGATCTTCATCTTTGGTGGTGAAGTTCTCCGCGGGTTCACCTTCGCTCTTCTCATAGGGGTTATTTCAGGTACTTATTCATCGGTGTTCAATGCAACACCTGTTGCTTACGACATCCTGATGTGGCAGAAAAGGCGTAAGGATAAGAAAGAGCTTCTGACCAAGGGAAAAACCAAATAACATTTGCTTTTTTAATTAATAATTAAAGCTGAAAGGCCACTCCCTCCCGGGGTGGCCTTTTTTATTTTGAGGCGCGGGCAATTACACTTTTCATTATATTTGTACGTTATTCCAGCTACTAATCATCCTGTAATGCAACTGAGAACCTTTTTTCTTTACCTTATCCTCCTTTTCTCCCTTACAATTCCGGCCATGGCTCAGAATAAAGCCACAAAAGCCGCTGATGATGCATTTGCCGATCAATTATATCTCACAGCGCTTCAGAAGTACCAGAAAGCCTCATCCAAAGTCAAGAACAACAAGACTGAACGCGACAGGATATCTTTCCGCATTGCTGAATGCTACAGGATGATGAATAACACAAAGAAAGCCGAAACTGCTTATAAACGGCTTGTGAACAATGTAAAGTTCCTTAAAGACGAGCCCCGTGTTCTCCTTTATTATGCCAATGCCCTGAAAGCAAACGGCAACTATGATGAAGCCATAAAACAATACCAGGCATATAAAGAACTTTCACCAAAAGATCCAAAAGGCGAACAGGGAATCGTAAGCTGTAAAATGGCTAAGGAATGGCTTGCCAATCCTTCCAAATATGACGTCAAATGGGAAAAACCCCTCAATTCCAAAGAAGATGATTTTGCCCCTGCATATGCAGATAAAAAGTTCGGTTCAATAATTTTTACTTCCGACCGCGATGCTTCCAGCGGGAAAGATATTGACAACTGGACCGGTTTGAAATTTTCAGATTTTTATTTTGCAAGGAGGGACCGTAAAGGAGAATGGAGCAAACCCGTCCTCGCCGACCAGGCAGGTATCCTGAACACCAAGACCAACGATGGAGTTGGACAGTTTGACCCGAGGTTTGTGCATTTTTATTTCACCCGTTGTTATAACGATTCCAGGAAAAAGAACGGATGCCAGATCTTCATGTCAAGCCGTACGGGAACCAGTAACTGGAGTGATGCCGAAAAGGTTGACCTGGGCGGTGACAGCAGCAGTGTATATGGCCATCCGTCAATAGCTTCAGGCGATGTGATCTATTTCTCGGCTGAGTTGCCGGGAGGGCAGGGCGGTAAAGATATCTGGAGAGCCAGTAAAAAGGGTGGTAAATGGATCAAGGAAAACCTGGGCCCTCTCATTAATACACCGGGCAATGAGCTGTTCCCGTTTATCCGGAATGACAGTATACTGTACTTTTCATCCGACGGCCTGCCGGGCATGGGTGGAATGGATATTTTCCGTTCAGTTTATTCCAAAGGGAAATGGTCCGCTCCTGAGAACATGAAACCCCCTATCAACTCAGCTGCCGACGATGTGGCCATTGTGTTTAATAGTGAAGAATCCGAAGAAGGTCTTTTTACCTCAAACAGGCCGGGCGGCAAGGGAAGGGATGATATTTATTCCTTTGTGATCCCTCCTATCTATTATACCCTCGAAGGGAACGTGACCGACGATAAGTCTCTGCTGCCTGTATTGGGAGCTGAGGTCAGGGCTACTGGCACCAATGGACGTTCATTCAAATATACTACCGACGAAAAAGGCCACTATAGTTTCAATAAAATGCAGATCACTGCCAACACGACCTACGACATCACTGTCACAAAGAAAGATTACTTCAACGAAAAAGGCCGGGAAACTACCGTCGGACTGGAAAAAGGCAAGGATCTGACGAGGAATTTTGTCCTCAGACCTATCCCGAAAAAACCTGTCGTTTTACCCGACATCCTTTATGACCTGGCTAAATGGGATCTCAAGCCCCAGTACCAGGATTCACTCCAGGGCCTCATCGAAACCCTTGATGCCAATGAGACTATCATAGTCGAACTGGCAGCGCACACCGACTCCCGCGACAGCGATGAACGTAACGATGTGCTGTCGCAGAAGCGTGCACAGAGCGTGGTGGATTACCTCATCACCAGGGGTATTGATCCCGACAGGCTGGTCGCAAAAGGATACGGGGAACGGGTTCCAAGGACGCTTACAAAGGATTATATAAGGGAAGGGTATACCTTTAAAGCCGGGACAACACTTACCGATTCGGTGATCAACCTTCTCCCCGGCACTAACGTCAAGGAAGCCGCCCACCAGCTGAACCGCCGTACTGAATTTACAGTTCTGAGGAATGATTTTGTTCCCAAAACCACGGTATCCGGCACCCAGGCTGCTGCCCCAAAGATCGAGGTCGTGGTCGCCCCCGAAGTCAATGGAACCATGTTCTCCAAACTGAAGGAAGGGATCTATTCAGGCTTCTGTTTTGTCAATGGGATCAGCACTGCATTTACCTATGACCCTTCCGAAAAAGACATGTTCATCACGGCCACCCTGGCCTTCCAGTTCCTCAAAGACGGTGTGATCGACAAGAATGATTTTGAAGGAGATGCAACAAAATTCATCCATGATAAAACCATCAGTGAAAAAGCGGTTATCATACTGAAGGAAGTCAGGATTGCCAAAAATACAGTCAAAGACCTTAAAGTGATCGTTAACAGCAAGGCTCACGGAACTTTTGTGTTCGGTGAGAACACCCTTAAGAAATTCGGCATTTACCGTATTGATGAGGCAAAGAGCCTGCTTATCTTTGATTGATCTATGAATGATGCCTCAAGATATGATAAGAGGGGCGTTTCTTCCCAGAAAGAAGATGTTCACGCCGCTATAAAAGATCTTGACAAAGGCCTGTTCCCCAATGCATTCTGTAAAATAATCCCTGATATCCTTGGTGGGCAGGACGAATGGTGCAACATCATGCATGCCGACGGCGCAGGCACGAAATCCTCACTGGCCTATCTCTACTGGAAAGAAACCGGTGACAAATCCGTGTGGAGAGGCATCGCACAGGATGCGGTAGTCATGAACCTCGACGACCTGCTTTGCGTTGGAGCCACAGACAACATCCTGCTTTCTTCCACCATTGGAAGAAATAAAAACCTCATACCGGGAGAAGTGATTTCGGAGATTATTAACGGCACGGAGGAATTCCTTGAATTGATGCGCTCACATGGTATCGGCATCTGGTCAACCGGGGGAGAAACAGCCGATGTGGGGGATCTGGTCCGTACGATTATTGTTGATTCTACTGTTTGCTGCCGGATGAGGCGCAGCGAAGTTATAGACAATGCCCGTATACAAGCCGGTGATGTTATCATGGGACTCTCATCCTCCGGTCAAACAACCTATGAAAGAGAATATAACGGGGGGATGGGCAGCAACGGACTCACATCCGCCAGGCATGATGTATTTTCAAAAAAATATGCAGGCACATATCCTGAGAGCTTCGATCCTCTTATACCGGCAGATCTGGTGTATTCCGGTCAAAAAAACCTTGGAGAGCCTTCGGTGGTCGACGGGGTGAATACCGGCAAACTAATACTCTCCCCTACCCGTACATATGCCCCTGTAATAAGAAAGATCCTTGATAATTACAGGGATTCTGTTCATGGAATGGTTCACTGCAGCGGGGGTGGACAGACCAAAATCCTGCATTTTGCAGGCAGGCATCATATTTACAAGGACACTCTTTTCCCTACTCCTCCCCTGTTCCTTCTCATTCAGGAGCAATCCGGGACTGCATGGAAAGAAATGTACAGGGTCTTCAATATGGGGCACCGTATGGAACTTTACGTACCCGAGGCCATTGCTGCAAAACTGACTGACATAGCCGCCGGCTTCAACCTTGAAGCCAGGATCATCGGGCATGTCGAAGACTCAGCCTCTGCTAAACTCACCATTCTGTCGGAGCACGGGGAATTTATTTATTAATCCCATCGGCAAATTTATTTCGCTACTTCGCTCTTTTTTTTTCGCTACCTCGCTTCTCGCTACCTCGCTACCTGTTTTCGCTACCTCGCTTCTCGCTTCTCGCTACCTCGCTTCTCGCTACCTCGCTACCTCTTTATTTCGCTTTTCGCTATTTCGCCTTTTAATTTGTGTGCTCATTTGGGCTTCGCCCAACGCTTTCCGCTTTTCGCATTTCGCCTTTTAATTTGTACCTTTGCAGCCCCAAAGAGGAGTTTAGAGTATGCTTGATAAACTGGAAGCAATAAAACTGAAGTTTGATGAGATCCAGAAGGAGATGAGTGCTCCCGACGTTGTCAGTGATATGAAACGTTTCATCAAACTGAACAAGGATTTCAAGGAACTTACGCCCCTTATGGAAGCGTATGAAAGGTATAAGGACATTCTTGCAAACCTTGACCATACAAAAGAAATCCTCTACAATGAGAAGGATGAGGAATTCCGTGCCATGGCAAAGGAAGAAATGGAATTGCTGAACAACGCAAAAGATAAACTTGAAGAAGATGTAAGGTTGATGCTTGTCCCCACTGATCCTGAGGACGGGAAGAATGCCGTTGTGGAAATACGCGCCGGCACCGGGGGTGACGAAGCCAGTATCTTTGCCGGCGACCTTTACCGCATGTATACAAAATATTGTGAGACAAAGCGCTGGAAGATCGATTTAATAGATTTCTCGGAAGGCACCATGGGAGGATTCAAGGAAATCATTTTCAACGTGGTAGGCGACGGAGCCTACGGCCAGATGAAATATGAATCGGGAGTACACAGAGTTCAGCGTGTTCCCCAGACTGAGACTCAGGGCCGTGTCCATACTTCAGCAGCTACTGTGGCGGTTTTGCCTGAGGCAGATGAATTCGATGTTGAAATCAAGCAGTCTGACATCCGCAAGGACACCTTCTGCTCATCTGGCCCGGGCGGTCAGAGTGTGAACACAACTTATTCGGCCATCCGCCTTACCCATGTGCCTTCAGGAATTGTTGTCAGCTGCCAGGACGAAAAGTCCCAGATCAAGAATTTCGAGAAAGCAATGAAAGTTCTGAGGACAAGGCTGTACGAGCTGGAACACCAGAAATACCTTGACGAGATCTCGAAAAAGCGCAAGACCATGGTTTCCACAGGAGACCGCTCGGCCAAGATCCGTACCTATAACTATGCTCAGAGCCGTGTTACCGACCATCGCATCAATATGACAATATATAACCTTCCCGTAGTCTTGGACGGGGATGTGCAGCCCCTGATCGACGCACTGCAGCTCGCCGAGAATGCCGAAAGGCTGAAGGAAGCGGTTAGTTAGTCGGCAGTCGGCAGTCCTTAAAAGTAAATTGTAACTCATACCTTTTATGAACAGAACTGAACTCATTACTCTCATCAATCGCAAAAAGTCCTTTCTGTGTATCGGGCTGGATACGGATATCAGCAAAATGCCTGCTCATCTTAAAGATCTTGATGATCCCATTTTTGAGTTCAATAAAGCCATCATTGATTACACTATAGACCTGGCCGTGGCATATAAGCCGAATTTCGCATTCTATGAATGTTACGGGGTGAAAGGCTGGGAAAGCCTTACAAAGACCATAAATTACATAAATGACACATACCCCGGGCAGGCCTTTACCATAGCCGATGCCAAACGGGGCGATATTGGCAATACCTCCCAGCAGTATGCAAGGGCAATGTTCGATAAAGCCTCTTCAGGCCTTGAATTCGATGCCGTAACAGTTGCTCCTTATATGGGAGAAGACTCTGTAAAGCCATTTCTTTCCTATCCATCCAAATGGATCATTGTGCTTGCCCTTACATCAAATAAAGGCGCTGAAGATTTCCAGTTCTTCACAAGCCAGGATACCAGGCTTTTTGAACAGGTCCTTATCCGTTCCCGAAAGTGGGGCAGCAATGAGAACATGATGTATGTTGTTGGTGCCACCAAAGCCGAGATGCTGGCCGATATCAGGAAGATCATACCTGATCACTTCCTGCTTGTACCCGGTGTGGGAGCCCAGGGCGGAAGCCTGCAGGAAGTCGCAAAACACGGTCTTACCAAAGACTGCGGATTGCTTGTGAATTCAAGCCGCAATATAATCTATGCCTCGGGCGGCGCCGATTTTGCCGAAAAAGCCAGGGAAGAAGCCCTTAAGATGCAGAAGGAGATGGAAGCAATTCTGAGCTAAACAAAGTGCAAGAACAAAGTACGAAGTACAAATGGAACTCATCCTGCCGACTGCCGACTCTTTTTTGCCGACTGCCGACTGCTGACTGCCGACTATCTTCTATTCCACGAAAGTAATCCACCCGTACTTATCCGGGGCCTTTCCATCCTGTATGTCGCGGAGCATGGTGTAAAGCTTTAAAGACTTCTCCCCTGCCTTTCCGTCCTTGCAATACTGGTAAACCTTATCGGAATCCCTGTCAAAAATTGAGCAGATAGGCGAGATCACGGCAGCCGTGCCACAGGCCCCGACTTCTTCAAACTCTGAAAGTTCTTCAACAGGAACCGGCCTTACTTCAACTTTCATACCTACCTCTTCGGCCAGGGTGCGAAGTGACAAATTGGTAATTGATGGAAGGATTGAATGGGATTTCGGAGTGATATAAGTATTTCCTTTGATCCCGAAAAAATTGGCAGGACCTGCTTCGTCTATATACTTTTTCTCCCTTGCATCGAGGAAAATGCAGGAAGCAAAACCTTCGTCATGTGCGCGGACACCGGCACGCAGGCTGGCTGCATAGTTTCCACCGACTTTGATATGGCCTGTGCCAAGAGGGGCGGCACGGTCATAATCCCTGACAATCTGCATTTTCACGGGGTTGAAACCTTCTTTGAAATACGGTCCCACAGGGCCTACAAAGATCAAGAACATGTATTCACGGGCAGGCCTTACGCCTACTTCCGCTCCCGTACCAATAAGAAGAGGGCGTATATACAACGAAGCTCCCTCTCCGTAAGGAGGGATATATTTTTTATTCAGGCCGACAACTTTCAGTACCGCTTCCCTGAACATTTCCTGGGAGATTGCGGGCATGATAAGGCCTACAGCTGAGTTATTAAGACGTTTGCAGTTCTCGTCGAGCCTGAAAATACGGATCTTGCCGTCGGCCCCGGTAAAGGCTTTCATGCCTTCAAAGGCTTCCTGTCCGTAGTGCAGGCAGGTGGCAGCCATATGCATGTTAATGTATTCGGAATCCGTAACTTCCAGTGGGCTCCACCTTCCATCTTTCCAGTAAGCGCGTACGTTGAAGTCGGTCTTGAAATAACCGAAGGGTAAGTTCTTCCAATCTATAGCAGTCATATACCTAGTTTTAAGTGTTAGTTTTCAGCATCAAAGACAATGTAAAATTAGAAATTTATTTCCACCGCTATCCGGCAGGTTCAAAAAAATTCTTTCCGGGCAGGGTTTGTCATTTTGGCAGAAAGTAAACAATGGCACTCACTTTGTATATCCTCTTGCCAGCCGGGTAATGTTTTTATTACATGCGTTATCATCCGGCGTAGCCGAAAATTTAAAAACAACAAAAACGAAGAATATTATGCAGAAAGGCAAGATCAATGTTCAGACTGAGAACATTTTCCCCATTATCAAGAAATTCCTTTATTCGGAGCATGAGATTTTTTTACGTGAACTCATCTCCAATGCAGTTGATGCAACCCAGAAACTGAAAACCCTGGCTTCCATCGGGAAGTTCACCGGCGAACTGGGAGACCTTACTATTGAGGTAAAGGTGAATCCCAAGCGAAAGACCATATCGGTCAAAGACAGGGGGATAGGGATGAATGCCGAAGAAGTTGAAAAGTATATCAACCAGATCGCTTTCTCCAGCGCCGAAGAGTTCATAAGCCAGTTCAAAACCAAGTCGGAATCGGAAATGAATGCCATAATCGGCCATTTCGGGCTTGGATTTTACTCAAGTTTCATGGTTTCCGACAAAGTTGAGATCCATACAAAAACTTATAAAACCGAAGGCGACACCAAACCGGTACTCTGGGAATGTGACGGCAGCCCTGACTATACCATGGATGAAAGCAAGAAAAAAGACCGGGGAACAGAGATAATCCTTCATATTGCCGACGATTCAAAAGATTATCTTGAAGAATTCAAGATCCTCGAGATCCTGAAAAAATACTGCAAGTTCCTGCCGGTGCCCATCCGTTTTGGCAGCGAGAAGACCTGGGAAAAAGTGCCGGGTGAAAAAGATGAGAAAGGCAATGACAAGGAGGTTGAAGTTGAAAAGCCCAGAATCATCAACAATACCGATCCTTTATGGAAAAAGAAGCCGGTTGACCTGAAAGACGAGGACTACAAGAGTTTCTACCGCGAGCTTTATCCTTATACTTTTGAAGAGCCTTTGTTCCATATTCACCTTAACGTTGATTACCCGTTCAACCTCACAGGCATACTGTATTTCCCGAAAGTAAAGAAAACGCTGGAAGTCCAGAAGAACAAGATACAGCTATACAGCAACCAGGTTTTTGTTACTGATTCTGTGGAAGGCATTGTCCCCGAGTTCCTTACCTTACTCCATGGAGTTCTTGATTCGCCGGATATCCCTCTGAACGTGTCGCGTTCCTACCTGCAGTCGGATCCCAATGTAAAGAAGATCAGCAATCATATCAGCAAAAAAGTTGCCGACAAACTGGAATCCCTCTTCAAGGAGAACCGGGCTGATTTTGAAGCCAAATGGGATGACATCAAGGTATTTATTGAATACGGCATCATTTCGGAACCAGATTTTTATGATCGCGGGAAGAAGTTCTGCCTGTTTAAAAATACTGAAGGGAAGTATTTCACTTTCGAGGAATATGAAAAGAAGATCAAAGACAACCAGACCGACAAGAACGGAACCCTTGTATACCTCTATGCAAGTAATGCGGATGAGCAGTTCAGTTTTATTGATGCGGTGAAGGAAAGGGGTTATGATGTTTTGCTGCTGGATGGCATTATCGATACTCATTTCGTGAACACACTGGAGCAAAAACTCGAAAAATCCAGGTTTACGCGGATTGACTCCAACACGGTAGACAAACTCATTGAAAAAGCGGATGCTTTGCCTTCTAAGCTCAGCGATGAACAGCAGAAAGCCATCAGGGAAATGATGGAAAAACAGATCGATAAGGATAAATTCAGTATCCTTTTTGAAAGCCTCAGTGAGAAGGAAGCTCCCATGATGATCACACAGGACGAATTTATGAGGAGGATGAAAGACATGAGCGCGCTTGGCGGGGGATACAGTTTTATGGGAACCATGCCCGAGAAATACAACCTCGTGGTGAATTCCAACCACCCGGTGGTCGGCAGGATGCTGCTTGAGCCCGACGGAGGCAAACAGGCAGTGACCATCAAACAGCTTTTCGACCTGGCGATGCTTTCGCAGAACCTGTTGAAGGGCAAAGACCTGGCAGAGTTCATCAAACGTAATGTAGAGAATATCTGAAATGTAACGTTTTAGTATCTTTACGTCTAATAAACCAAAATAGAATTCAGGGCGGGCCGTGAAAAATGGCCCGTCAAATCATAAAAATCAAAAACAGAAAGTATGAAACTCAGTAAAGGTTGGATCATCCTGATCGTAGTAGTCCTTGCAGTAATCCTCCTGTTCTCATGGGGACAGGGCTCCTATAATAACCTCGTGACGAAAGACCAGGTTGTGCAGCAGCAGTGGGCTCAGGTTGAAAATGTTTACCAGAGGCGTTCAGACCTTATTCCGAACCTGGTAGCTACGGTCAAGGGTGTTGCCAATTTCGAGCAGAAAACCCTCACTGATGTGATCGAAGCCAGGGCAAATGCCACCAAGGTAACGATCAGCCCTAAAAACCTGGATGAAGCTTCGATGCAGAAATTTCAGGCTGCCCAGGATAACCTCGGTTCGACTTTGTCAAGACTCATGATGGTTACCGAGAATTATCCCCAGCTTAAGGCTACGCAGAATTTCAGCGAACTCCAGGCCCAGCTTGAAGGAACTGAAAACCGCATCACTGTTGAGCGAATGAAGTTCAACGAGGTGGTACAGGATTATAACATCCAGGTCAAGAGATTCCCTTCGAACATCTTTGCCGGGATGTTCGGGTTCAAGGAAAAGGCCTTTTTCAAGGCTGTACAGGGCGCTGAAAAAGCCCCCGAAGTAAAGTTCTGATAAAAAGTAAAAACGCAACAGCGGTCCTTATAGGCCTGCCTGTGTTATAGAGTTAAAAATATAAAAGCCATGGGCACAACAGCCAGGGATTTCTTCAGTCCGGAACAGCAAAAGTCAATAACTGATGCAATTGCCGAAGCCGAGCATAAAACATCGGGTGAGATCCGCGTTCATATTGAGAATAATCTCAGGGAGGATGTCCTTGACCGTGCTGCATATCTTTTCAGGAAGCTCGGGATGAGCAGGACCGAACACCGCAACGGGGTGTTGATTTACCTCGCTGTGAGAAGCAGGAAGTTTGCAATCCTGGGCGACAAAGGAATACATAAAGCAGTTCCTGAAAATTTCTGGGATGAGATCAAGCACCGTATGCTTGGCTTTTTCAAAGAAGAAAAATTCACCGAGGGGCTGGTTTATGCCGTCTCTGCTGCAGGGGAGCAACTGAAAAAAAATTTCCCTTACCAGGAAAATGATAAAAATGAACTTCCCGATGACATTTCATTCGGAAAAGATTAAGCAGTCCCATATGAAAACCCTTAAATATTTTTCAATATTATTGCTGATGGCATTTTCCCTGCCTTTAATTGCGCAGGAAATACCCGACAGGCCTTCCCCTCCCAGGCTGGTGAATGATTACACCGGCACTCTCGCTCCTGATCAGTTAGCTTCGCTTGAGCGCAAGCTTGTTGCGTTCAATGATTCAACTTCCACCCAGATCGCTGTGGTGATGGTCAAATCGCTCAACGGTTACGACCCGGCAGACTACACCTACCGCCTGGCCGAAAAGTGGGGGGTGGGGCAGAAAGGGAAAAATAATGGTGTGCTGATCCTCGTTAAGCCAAAAACCCAGGGTGAGAAAGGAGAGGCTTATATTGTCTCGGGTTACGGGCTGGAAGATGCTATTCCTGATGCAATCTGCAGGCGTATCGTTGACAACGAGATGATACCCGCCTTCAGGCAGGGAGATTATTTCGGTGGCATTAACTCTGCAACTTCAGTGATCATCGACCTTGTGAAAGGCAGGTACACAACAGCCCAGTATTCAAAGAAACACGACGCGGGCCCTGTTGGGCTGATAGTTCCGATTATCATACTCCTGGTTGTCCTGTTTGCTATCCGCGCCGGGCGCGCCAGCTCCCATTCGGTAGGGAAAAACTTGCCCTGGTGGATGGGTCTGTGGATGCTCGGTTCAATGGGACGAGGACATAGCGGGAACTTTAACGACTTTTCTTCCGGTTCAGGCTTCTTTGGCGGTGGCGGAGGAGGCGGCGGATTCGGAGGATTCGGAGGCGGCAGCTTCGGCGGTGGCGGAGCCGGCGGGAGCTGGTAAAAAACATAAAAAAAGCCCTGTTACCAGGGCTTTTTTTATTGGGTTTGAATTCCTTACTTGGCTGGTGGAGCTGCAGTGCGGGGCTTGATCTCGATCGATTTTGCTTCGTCAAGGGTCACATAGCCGCCCTTGTTGCCAAAGTTATTGAGCACATAATTGATTACCGCTACGGCATCTTCCTTAGTGTCAACCTGTGGGGTCATTTCCTGGGTGTACTTCTTTCCGTTTATGGTCATTTCAATCTTGGAACCGTTAAGAGTCTGAGCAACGGCCCTGACCTTGTCGGCAAGAAGATAATCTGAATTTGCAAGCGGCGGAAATACGTTCTCAACACCTAACCCGGTTGCCTGGTGGCATACCACACATTTGGTCTTGTAGATCTGCTCACCCTTGGGCATCATGGCCTGTATGTCGGCAGGGAGGGCGCCGGCGGTTTTTTCACCTGCTGCGGGCTGGCTTCCGCCTCCGCAGGATGAAAGGATCATTCCAAATGCGAAAACAGATACTAAAAGAATAGCTATTCGTTTCATACTTCTGATGTTTAGTTTAGATTATTACTGAATGTTTTTTTTTGCAAAAATAAGCTCATTTGTGAAATTATTATCAATTATTTTCCATGGCAACAGGCAGGAACTTCAGTTTTCACATCCATTTTAGGGCTGATGTATGGAATACCCAGGTTCAGTCCTCTCAGGATGAACAATATCCCAATAAGCAGGATCAGGTATGGGATCAGCTTTTTGACGAAATTACGGAATTTCAGGCCAATCAGGTTTCCTGCAAGTGTCACAGCAACCATTACAGGCATGGTTCCAAGCCCGAAAAAGAGCATGTAAATGGCGCCTTCAAACGGGCCGGAACTGACAACTGCCCCTGCCAGGGCTATGTACACAAGCCCGCAGGGCAATAAACCGTTCAGCAGCCCGATTATAAACACGGAGCCATAAGACCGCCGGCTGAAAAACCCACCGAACACTTTCTTATAACCTGAAGTTAGTCCCTGCAGGCCGGTTTGCATCCATACCCGGCTTAGAAACAGCGAAAGGATCACCCATAATACCATGACGGATCCAAGGCCGATGGATACCCACCTCTGTACTCCCCAGAGAAACAGCCCCATCCCCAGCAGACCAAGCATCAATCCCATCGAGGAATAGGTTATAATCCTGCCCGAATTATAAAGCAGGCTGCTTGCGAGACGGGTGCCCCATCCGGTTTGTTTCACCGGCAGGGCGAGGGCAATCGGGCCGCACATTCCGGCACAATGCAGGCTCCCCAGCAATCCTATCAGAAATGCCTGGAAGAATACTATCATTCTACAAATATTTCTTTCTCGAAATAAAAGGACTTGTTATTCATGGTCCAGTCGAGCTTGATAATATACTTGCCTTTATGAAGACCTGCCGATGGGATCTGTTGCAGTAAAGTAGTATCGCATGCAAGGGGGATGACCTGGTCAAACTTCCTGTCGGAGGGGCGGTACATGATAACAGTTCCTTTGACAATTTTTCCCTTCAGATCGATGGGGAAATTAATATTAAGCATTCCTTTTTCAAGCCGGATGCCAGGTGGTTTCGTGAGGGCAGCGGTATTTCTCATTTTCCGCAAAACCTCTTCGTACTTAAGCCCTTTGGCATAATAATCGCTCTCGACGAGGGAATTGTCCTGCCTGCTGGCAAAAATGAAAAATGCCGCACAGGCCGACATGAAAAGAACAATGAATATAAAGATCCCTGTACCCCAGTTGAATTTCATATCTCTTATTTGTCAGGTCCAAAAAAAGTTGCCTTGGTTTCATCCAGTTCTTTACCCCCGCTGAATATACCAACCTTCAGCTCAAGCTTGCCTTTCGGAATGTCAGTTTTATCAAGGATGATGAAAAACACCGCTTCCCCGACTGACTGCTTTTTAACAACCGGCTGATTCCCTATAACTTTCACTTCTCCTCTGCCGGAAAGAAGTTTTATATCAACCGGGAAATCAGTGGTCGTCTTGTTCACGATCTTGAGATCATAAAGATTGGCGATCTTCCCGTTACCCATGTCCTGGAAAAGGGTTCCCGGTGACCTCATCACGGTAGCTTCAACAGGGTTCCTGCCGATAAGGAAATAACCGAAAACTGCAATAAGGGCTATCAGCACCGTTGTATAGCCTGCCGAGCGGACAGTAAATTTCCAGGGTTTGCCTTCAGCTATCATTTTCTCTGACGAATAACGTATCAGTCCTGGCCTGAACCCCACTGTCTTCATCATCTCGTTGCATGCATCTATGCAGCAGGCGCAATTGATGCATTCGAGCTGGGTGCCATTCCTGATATCGATCCCGGTAGGGCATACATGAACACACTGACGGCAATCGATGCAATCACCTTTTTTACTTTCCCGGCGGTCTTCAGATTTCCTGAATGGACTCCTTTCCTCTCCTCTTTTATAATCATAAGAGATCACTACCGTAGATGGATCGAGCAATACCCCCTGCAGCCTTCCGTATGGACAGACAATAGTGCATACCTGCTCGCGGAACCATGAGAAAATGAAGTAGAATACAAAAGAAAAAACGGCCATTATGATAAGACCGGTGATATGCTCCGAAAGCTTATCGGTAATAAGCCTGAACCATGCGTCAGAACTTATAAGGTATACCAGGAAAAGGTTCCCTATGATGAATGAGATCACATAAAAAATAATGTGTTTAAGGCTTCTTTTAAAGATCTTGGTCCCGTTCCATTCCATTGCATCCAGCTGCTTCTGTTTCTGAAAGTCCCCCTCAATCCAGTACTCAACCCTCCTGAAGATCACTTCCATGAAGACCGTCTGTGGACAGGCCCATCCGCACCAGATCCTGCCGTATGTTGCTGTAAACAGGATGACGAATACCATCATGATAATCATGGCGATGAAGAAGAGGTTAAAATCCTGGGGCCAGAACTGGGCGCCGAAAATCACGAATTTCCTATTCAGGAAATCAAACAGGAGGAACTGTTCACCCTTCACTTTAATGAATGGAGCAATAAAAAAGAAAGCCAGGAGAACAAAACCGACAACGTTTCTCGAGGTAGTTAAACTGCCTTTGGGTTTCTTTGCAAAAACCCAAAGGCGTTTACCGCTTTCATCGATGGTATAAAGCCGGTCGCGAAAGCTTTGCTGAGTATCGTTTGGGTTCATATCACTTGCAAGGATCGCCTTGCGGTGCTTTAGGATCAGGAGGGTTAGTACCCTTAAGGGTCATTGTATAACTTGCAACCTGCAGGATCTGGTCTTTATTAAGTTGGGTTTTCCAGGATATCATGCCCTTTTCAGGCACCCCGTTCGCAATTACGGTTACAACATCGTAATACCTGCAACCATGAATGGTAAAGTTATCAGTGAGATTGGGCCCGACAAGACCCTGCCCCTGGGCTTTGTGACAAACCACGCAGTTCTTGTCGAAGATTGCTTTACCGGCATCCAGGGCCGCCTTGTCTGTTGACTGAGCGATAAGCGTATCAAAAACCATTGCCTGCGCAGCAGGAGCAAGAGAAGCAGCCGCAGCCATTTCCTTGTTGTATTCGTCCTCCGGATGAGGCGCAACCTTGATCACATCAAATAAAAAGACATAAATCACGGCATAGACAATAGTGATGATAAATAACCATAACCACCATTTTGGCAGGCGGTTGTCCAGCTCCCTGATGTTATCATAATCATGCCCCGACAACAGCTTATCACCGGTCAGTTCATCTTTTTCAACTGGATTTTTATCATTGATTTCCATGGTAATATTTTTAAATCTTAAACTTCGTTTGAATCTTTTGTTTCATCCTCAAACGGCATATGGCTGAAATCCGACAATTCTTCCTTCTTCATTGAAAATGCGTGTAACGCAACAGCAGTAAAAAAGACAAAGAATATGATAGTTGAGATGAGGCCGTAATAATTAATGCCGTTTACCGACTGAAAAATTTCGCTGAACATGGCTGTTATTATTTAACAGTGGATCCGGCAACGTCAGCGACAGGCAGGCCCGCCGAATGGATGTCAACGCCAAGCCTCTGAAGGTAAGCGATCATGGCTATGATCTCTTTGTTCGGGGCACAGTCGATTCCCTGGGATTTAAGGTCTGCCGAAATCGCTGATGCCTGTTGCATAAGCACATCATTGGCCTTCTGATCAAACCCTTCGGGATAAGGAACTCCGAGCATCTGCATCACCCTGATCTTTTTGGGTGTTGTGCTCATATCGAGGTCATCGGCGATCAGCCATTTGTAGACCGGCATGATCGACTGGGCATTTAGCTTCCGGGCATTCAACATATGGAAATAATGCCAGGAATTTGTCCTGTGTTGTGGACCGTTCAAGACACCTTCCCTCGACAGGTCAGGCCCGTTTCGTTTGGAGCCCCACTGGAAAGGATGGTCATAAACATATTCCCCGGCTTTGGCATACTGGCCATAACGCTCGGTTTCGGAACGGAAAGGCCTCACCTGCTGTGAATGGCAGGTATAACAGCCTTCCCTTACATAAATGTCACGGCCCTGAAGTTCAAGAGGGGTGTAAGGTTTCACGCTTGCTATGGTCGGGATATTTGTTTTGACAAGATACAAGGGTACGATTTCAATGATCCCCCCGATAAGTATGGCAACCAGGGCAACAATAGTGAACTGTATCGGCCTGCGCTCGAGCCAGCGGTGAGCGCCCTCTCCGGCTGCACGCTTTCCTGAGATGGATTCCAGTGCGGGTGCCGATGCGGCTTCATCTGCCAGGAAGTCTCCCTGGCGAACAGTCAGGATCAGGTTGTATACACCAATTACCACCCCGGTAATATATAATGCTCCTCCTATGGCCCTTGTAGCATACATGGGCATCAGCTGGGTAACGGTTTCAAGGAAATTGGGATACTTCAGAAAGCCTTCCGGAGTGAACTCTTTCCACATAAGGAACTGGGTGATTGCTCCCCAGTAAAGAGGCACTGCATAAAAGACAATACCCAGGGTGCCGATCCAGAAATGCGTATTGGCGAGCTTTTTCGAATACAGGTTTGTCCTGAATATCCTTGGGATCAGCCAGTACAGAACTGCAAAAGTCATAAAACCGTTCCATCCCAGGGCCCCTATATGTGCATGGCCTACTGTCCAGTCGGTAAAATGGGATATTGCGTTCACCGTTTTGGTCGACATCATCGGGCCTTCAAAAGTTGACATACCGTATGCAGTCACCGCAACTACCATGAATTTCAATACCGGATCTTCCCGCACTTTATCCCATGCGCCGCGAAGCGTTAAAAGCCCGTTCACCATACCGCCCCAGGAGGGAGCTATGAGCATGACAGAAAATACAACACCAAGTGACTGCGCCCAGTTCGGAAGGGCAGAATAAATAAGGTGGTGTGGTCCTGCCCATATATACAGGAAGATAAGTGCCCAGAAATGGACGATCGACAAACGGTAGGAATATACCGGCCGGTTTGCTGCCTTTGGAAGGTAATAATACATTAGTCCGAGAAAGGGCGTTGTAAGGAAGAAAGCAACGGCATTATGCCCGTACCACCATTGTACAAGCGCATCCTGAACCCCGGCATATACAATGTATGATTTGAAAAAAGTAACAGGGATCTCAATACTGTTTGCAACATGCAGCACAGCTACAGTTACGAAAGTGGCAAGATAGAACCAGATGGCAACATAAATATGCCTCGTGCGCCGCTTGATGATGGTACCGATCATGTTCCAGCCGAAAATGATCCAGATCACTGCGACAAGGATGTCGATGGGCCATTCCAGTTCGGCATACTCTTTACCGGTTGTGAAACCGAAAGCAAAAGTGAGCGCGGCAGCCACAATGATCAGCTGCCATCCCCAGAAATGGATCTTGCTCAAAAGGTCGCTGAACATCCTGGCTTTGCACAAACGCTGCAGAGAATAATATATTCCGCAAAACATGCCGTTGCCGACAAATGCAAAAATAACCGCATTCGTATGGATCGGCCTGATCCTGCCAAAAGTTGTATAGGGTATCCCGAAGGTCAGCTGAGGCCAGATAAACTGCAACGCCAGTAAAAGGCCTACTACCATACCAATGACACCCCAGAAAAGGGTGGCATAGGCGAACAACTTGACAGATTTGTTGTCGTAGTAAAAATTTTGATTTTCCATGTCTATTTTTTCTTGGTTGGACTTGCACTTGAATTGGCATCAGCTGCCGGGGATTCAGATTCTTCAGGCCGCTCATCATCAAATAGTATCCTTACCGACGAGCCATACGGATCATCATACTGACCGTTCCTGACCGACCAGAAAAAAGCAGCAAGGCCGACCAGGGCAACCATCAGGCTGAAACCAACAAGGATAAGGATGACATTCACCTGGAAAAAAATCTATGAGAAACAAATTTAAGGACATCGGGATCAGAATTCCAAGATTAAAATACTGAAATACTTGAAATATTGTTAATTTATATTCAGACTGAATAGGTCTTATTTAAGCCTTCCCGCCCCGAAGCAAGGTATATTGCAATGGTTATGAGTAAAATAACAGATACGGAACTCAGTGGCATCAGTATAGCAGAAACGATGGGTGTAAGGTTTCCGGTGACAGCAAAACTGAGCCCGATGAGGTTATAAAAGAAGGAAAACATCATGCTCATGATAACTATCCTCCGGCTGTTTTTACTAAGCCTGAGAAAATTGTCAAGTTTCCTGAACTGCCTTGATTCAAGTATTGCATCGCAGGAAGGAGAAAAATGATAAACATCATCGGCGATTGAGATCCCGCAATCGCTTTCGTGCAGGGCCCCGGCATCATTCAACCCATCCCCTATCATCATGACCCTCTTGCCTTCAGCTTTCAGTTTCTTTACATAGTTGAGCTTCTCCAGCGGGCTCTGGTTAAAATTCAGGTGTTCCCTTGAGGGAAAGAACCCAAGTAAAACTGGAAGTTCCGCATCATTATCTCCCGACAACAGGTGCAATTCATATTTCCGGCCAAGGGAATTAAGCACATCCTTCATCCCTTCCCTATACTTGGGTTTTAAAATAATGTATCCTGATGGCTTGTTGTCCACCGAAACATACAGGCTGCCCGCTGGCTGGGAAGCAGTCCTGCGGCCGAGAACAAACTCATCGGAACCCAGCCGGAACAGGTGGCCCCCTGCAGTTCCTTCAATTCCTTTCGAAGGGAATTCGGTAAACCCTGTAACCGGCATCGTGGTTTCACCCGGAAGGGTCTGGTAAACAGCAAGGCTCATGGGATGTGTCGAATGCCTTGCAACAGACCTGAGCAGGTTCAGGTATTCACCGGGCATATCAAGATGTTCCAGGTTTGCTTCAAGATCATGGGTTTTAGTCAGTGTGCCTGTCTTGTCCAGAACAATGGTGTCGATCCTCGACAGGGATTCAACAACAGAGCTGCGCTTGATATAGAAACCGTTCCTGCCGAAAACGCGCATGGCCCCTCCGAAAGAAAACGGCAGGGTCATTGCCAGTGCACAGGGACAGGCCACGATCAGGATTGACGTAACCACCAGCGCTGCCTGTGAAGGATTGATAAACCACCATATGATTCCCGTGACCAAGGCGAGAATCAGTATGACCGAAGTAAAGTAACGGCTAATCACGTCTATGAGTGATTCCCAACGGTTTGAATCGGAGCCGTTCCCCTGTTTCTGGTTCCATATTTCGGTCAGCCTGCTCTGGGTGACTTCTTTTTCAACCAGGACCTCGATGGCAGGCCCTGCCTGTTTGCCCCCGGCAAAAATCCTCTGCCCTTCTGTTTTTTTTACAGGCTCTGACTCCCCGCTTACGAAGCTGTAATCTATTGAACCCTCACCTTTAATAAGTATGGAATCAGCCGGTATAAGTTCATTATTCCTGATGAGGATACGCATCCCGGCCCTCAGGTTCTTCAGGGGGAGTATGCTTTCTTCCCCTGAATCCGTTATTATTGTGACGGCTACCGGGAAATAAGAACGATAGTCTCTTTCAAATGACAGCGCCTGGTATGTCAGGCCCTGGTACCATTTCCCTATCAGCAGAAAAAACAACAATCCTGCTAATGAATCCATGAATCCCGGCCCTGTGCCCGAAATGATCTCATAGGCAGAGCGGAAGAACAAGGCCATGATTCCGATAGCTATCGGCAGATCAATACTGATAAAACGCCGTTTCAATCCCCTGTAAGCTGAGATGAAAAATCCTGATCCTGAATAAAATGCGACAGGGATACCCAGGATAATATTCAGTATCCCGAAATTCTGTCGTATGAATTGTTCAACAGAATCATCAATGGCCAGGTAGGAAGGAAAACTGAATAACATGATATTGCCAAAGCAGAACCCGGCGACCCCAAGCCTGTAAAACAATCCGCGGTTCACGCTTTTATTCTGGCTTTTATCTATCGACTCAAGCGAAATATAAGGAGCATAATTCACCGAAGCCAGCAGTTCAACCAGTTGCCTGAGTGTGATCTCCGCTTCATGAAATGTAAACGTGGCTTCCTTTTTTGTAAAATGCACGCTTGACCGCATAATCCCCGGCTGCAGCCGGTGGAGGTTTTCAAGGAGCCAGATGCATGAGCTGCAGTGTATGTTGGGGATGAAAAACTTAACCCTTGAAACCCCGTTATCCGAGAATTCAAGGATCTCCCTTTTTATCTCTTCATTATCAAGGAAATCATATCGTTTTCCTGCCGAAGCTGTGCTGTTCTTCACTCCGGGGAATTCACTAAGCTTATAATATTCGCCAGAGTTGCTCCTGCTTAGTATTTCATATACCATCTGGCAACCCTGGCAGCAGAATGGCTTCTCTTCAAACCGGATAATTACTGTTCCACAGTCCTCCCCGCAATGAAAACACCTGGTATGAACTTGCTGATCTAACATCAGGCAAAAATAATCAAACTGGCGAATTTTCAGTTACAGCAACCGGAACCATTTGCAATGCTTCATTCCCTGCCATCCCCCGGTTCGCAGTGACTCCCTGATCAAAATTCACAACCGGGCTTCAGTTTCTTTCGTAACTTTGCTAGGTTAAAACCCTTATACAATATGAAAAAACTTTTCCTTATCGCTCTCCTTCTTTTTTTATTTGGGAAGCCCACGGCAATGGTATCCCAGAATATTAAGTTTGATACTGCAGATTATCCTTACTGGGTCAGTATGATGCAGGACCCGAATCAGAATTTCTTTAAGACTCAGAGGGCCTTCTATACCTATTGGAAGGACCGCCAGGTTACCAGGGGATGCGGATATAAAGTTTTCAAACGCTGGGAGTACATGATGCAAAGCCGTATCAATCCCGACGGCTCACTGCCCGCCCCTGATGCGACCATGAATGCCTATAATGCATATAAGGCAACCAAAACACCTCAGAAGTCACAGGTCGGGAACTGGATTTCGCTTGGCCCATCGATGATCCCTTCACCCGGACCTGCAGGTTATGAAGGCCTTGGCCGGATAAATAACATCGCATATCATCCTACCGATCCAAATATCTTTTATATAGGAGCTCCTTCAGGAGGTTTCTGGTACACAACCGACGGAGGGCAGAATTGGTCAACCTCCACCGATACCCTTCCAACCCTTGGTGTTTCAGCAATAGTCGTGGATTATTCCAATCCAGGCACAATCTTCATTGGAACCGGCGACAGGGATGCAGGGGATGCACCCGGGATGGGAGTATATAAAAGCACGGACGCAGGCCTTACCTGGGCTCCATCCAAAACAGGGATGGGAAATGCAACGGTAGGTAATATGCTCATACATCCTACAAACCCAATGATCATGCTGGCAGCCACCAGCAGCGGAGTATACAGGACCACCGATGCCGGGGCATCCTGGACTAATCAGCGAAGCGGAAATTTCAAGGACATAAAATTCAAACCGGGTGATCCTAATATAGTTTATGCTGTTGCAGATTATAATTTTTACCGTTCAACCGATAATGGGGTGACCTTTACACAGATCACTTCGGGGCTCCCCGGCGGCGCCCAGCGTGCCGTCATCGCAGTAACTGCAGGCAATTCAAGCTATGTGTATGTTCTTTATTCTAATGGCTCAAGCGGGTACCTCGGGCTTTACCGTTCATCCGATTCAGGCCTTAATTTTTCAACCCGCTCCACTGCTCCGAATATTCTTGACGGTTCCTGCGACGGATCCGGCTCAGGCGGCCAGGGCTGGTATGACCTTGCACTTGCTGTAAATCCAACCAATGCCGAAATGGTCTTTGTTGGAGGAGTTGACTGCTGGAAATCAACAAACGGAGGAACAACCTGGACAATAAATTCCCACTGGTACGGAGGATGCAGTGTACCCGCAGTCCATGCCGACTGCCATATGCTGTCATTCTCTCCTGTCAACGGCACTTTGTATGCCTGTAACGACGGAGGATTATGGGCCACTTCAAACGGCGGGACCACCTGGGTTTATCATACCGAGACCATGACTATCGGCCAGATCTATAAGCTGGGCGTGGCTCAGACAGCGAAAAACAAGGTCATTAATGGATTCCAGGATAACGGGACTTACACCTTTACGGGCTCAGGCTGGCTTGCAACAGGTGGTGGAGACGGGATGGAATGTGCAATTGACTATACCAATGCCGCCTATACTTTTTATACCATATATTACGGTGATATCTACCGCAGATATAACAATGCCAATGAAGCCCATATTGCCGGAAACGGGGTAAACGGGATCACCGAAAGCGGTGCATGGGTGACTCCTTTCGTTGAAAGCAGATCCAATCACCGCAGCATGTTCGTCGGTTATAAAAACATCTGGAGGGCAGTCAATGTACTTCCCGGTGGGAGCATACATTTTTACAAGATCTCCGACAACCTTGCCGGGTCAAACGGCAATGACATGGCGGTTCTCGAGCACTCATGGGCCGACAGCAATGTTCTTTTTGCCGCCCGTTCCGACAGCAAGCTGTTCCGTTCCGATAACTGCCTTGACGCAAATCCCACCTGGCTTAATATCACAGGTTATCTGCCTTCACCGATGACTGCCACATCCATCGCAACCCATCCTACCGATCCGAATATCGTTTACCTGACTTCAGGCACCAAAGTTTATAAATCCACCAACAAAGGATTGTCGTGGAGCGATATTACCGGAAACCTTCCTTCGGTGCATGTAAGCACAATCGCTTATTACAAAAATGCCAGCGAAGGCCTTTATGTCGGAACGGATGCAGGGGTTTATTACAAAGACTCATATACCGGCGGATGGATCTCATTCAGCCAGGGACTTCCTGCAAGCGCAAGAATAACCGAACTTGAGATACAATATGACAATGATTCGGTTTCACAGGATAATATTAAGGCGAGTACCTACGGAAGAGGACTCTGGTGTTCCGATATGTATCATGCACCAGTTACGGCAGATTTTACAGCCAACCAAACCATCATCCCTCCCAGCTGCCCCATTACGTTTACAGATCTCTCTGCCGGGGTTCCCACATACTGGAGCTGGACTTTCGACGGAGCGACCCCGAACAGTTCAAACCTGAGAAATCCTGCAGACATCCTTTACAGCGCCCCGGGGACATATCCGGTAAAACTAAAATCCTGGAATGAATTCTCCACCGACAGTATTACTAAAACTAATTATATAACAGTAAGCAATACTCTGATGCCGCAAGTTAATTTTTCTTCCGACAAGCAGGTACTTTGTATTGGAGACACCGTAAGGTTTAACGATCTCACACAATACTGCCCCAATTCCTGGTCATGGCAATTCTCCCCTGCTGCCGTCACCTATGTTAACGGCAGCAGCAGCACTGATCAAAACCCACAGGTTGTTTTCAATGTTTTCGGACCCTATAATGTAACCTTGACTGCCACCAACACTAACGGGCCAGGTTCGCTCACAAAAACCGAATACATCCTCAACGGAGGCTATACCACTGCCTTCCATGAAAATTTCGCAGGAGGGTTTACCGACCATCACTGGACCAGGGTAAATCCCGAGAATGATATGACCTGGGATACCATAACTGTTCCAGGGCTCGCCAATGGCAGTAAAGCAGTATGGATGAACCTGTATAATTATCCTTACACCAACAGGCGCGATCAGCTGATCAGCCCTCCCCTGCTGATGCCTTCCACCCCTCCTATTGAGTTGAGTTTCAGGCATGCCTATGCACAGAGACTGACCATCAAGGATTCACTGATCATCAAGATCTCGGAGGACTGCGGAAAAACCTGGACCAGGATATGGGCTATGGGCCCCAACGGGACTCCAACGACTTTTGTGACAGCTCCTCCATCAACCACTTCTTTCGTTCCTCAAAGTTCCAATGACTGGTGCGGAGGTTCTTACGGTGTGGGTTGTTATGCAATTGACCTCGCAGCATATGCAGGCAAGTCGAATATTAAGCTGATGTTCGAATCCTTTAATAAAAACGGGAACAACCTCTATTTAAGTGACATTGTCGTCCAGGGAGAAGTCGGCATCATGAAACAGCCTGTTAACACTGAAGGCATATCCATCTATCCGAACCCCTCACACGGGCTGTTCACCCTTGAATGCAAGGAATGTACCGATGCACAGCACCTGAGCATACTTACAACTGAAGGATTGGAGGTTTACACAATGAACATCCCCGAAAACAGGAAATCATTGAAAGAGACGATCTACCTGGGAAACCTGGCAAAAGGAATTTATTTTATAAGGCTTACAGGGAACAACGGCACGAAAGCCGGAAAGATAGTTATTGATTAAGGATTCAGAATAATACCGGGCTCGTTTAATGATACTGTTTTTCAGCAACCTTGTCGAAGACGGCCTCATCCGGCTTGATGAGGATGAATCGAAACATTGCCTGAAAGTCCTGAGGCTTGGCATCGGCGATACCATTCATGTTACCGACGGGAAAGGTAACCTTTACGAGGCCAGGATCTCAGGCACAGCCTCAGGCTGTGTAGCCGCAGCTATATTAAACACCACAAACAGTGAGCTTTCAAAGGGGTTCAGGCTTCATATTGCCATAGCACCTACTAAAAACTCCGACAGGTTCGAATGGTTCCTCGAAAAATCGGCTGAGATTGGAATTGATGAGATAACACCTGTTTTCTGTGCACGTTCCGAAAGGAACAGGGTCAACGATGACAGGCTTAAAAGAATCCTGGTTTCGGCAGTCAAACAATCCCTTAAATCCAGGCTGCCTTTACTTAATACAGCAGTCAGCTTAAAAGATTTTTTACATATACCCATTCCGGGAAACAGGTTCATTGCATCCTGCACAAGCGGTAAAGAAGAAGAAATTCATAAGGTCTATACCAAAGCTCATGATGTTGTCGTTCTGATCGGGCCTGAAGGTGACTTTACTGATGATGAGATGGCGGCTGCATCCAGGTCAGGATACCTGCCCGTCAGCCTTGGAGAAAGCCGGCTGAGAACCGAAACGGCCGGGGTTTATGTCACTGCGGTGATCAACATTATTAACAGGATGTAAGCAATGAATTCGGCAAGAAACAGATGAAGAACAAACTGGCAACACTGCTTTTCCTGGGAATCCTGGGATTATCATGCTCATCATTTTCGCCCGGTTCATACCAGGTAGCCTTGCTTAAATACAGCGGAGGCGGAGACTGGTATGCAAACCCTACATCTCTTCCCAACCTGGTGAAATTTGCAAATAAGAACATGGGGACCAGCATCAGCGAGGAAATTGCTACTGTTGATGCAGGGAATCCCGAGATCATGAATTATCCCTTCATACATATGACGGGACACGGGAATGTTGTTTTCTCGGAACAGGAAGCAAAAAACCTGAGAAAGTATCTGATAGCCGGTGGTTTCCTGCATATTGACGACAATTACGGCATGGATAAATTCATCAGGCCGCAGCTAAAACTGATATTCCCCGAACTTGAGCTCGTGGAATTGCCATTCTCGTACCCCATCTATCACCAGAAATATGAATTTCAGAACGGCTTACCCAAGATCCATGAGCACGACGGCAAACCGGCCCAGGGCTTCGGCTTGATCTGGGAAGGCCGCCTTGTGATTTTTTATTCCTATGAATGCGACCTGGGCGACGGCTGGGAAGATCCTGAGGTTCATCATGACAGCGAACCTACAAGGCTGAAAGCCCTGCAAATGGGGTGCAACCTGCTGAGTTACGCATTTACTCTTAAATGATCCTTTTTGTTATCTTTCCTCTATAAATCCCCCAACCAAGCCAGCTAATTGGCAGCAGCCAAAAACACTGGCCATTTGGACCAAGCCGTAATCAAAACCTCCTGCCAG
>Ga0316229_1000183_pt1 | contig 93342 bp, 100 predicted proteins | sample TBH18023metaG_FD_206011 | JGI IMG/M metagenome (GOLD analysis project Ga0316229, IMG submission 206011) | Freshwater microbial communities from Trout Bog Lake, Wisconsin, USA - TBH18023 | ecosystem: Environmental > Aquatic > Freshwater > Lake > Hypolimnion/Profundal zone | place: USA: Wisconsin... | reverse complement strand
AGGACGGTTAAGTATTTTGAATTCACGCTTTCAGATTTTCAGAAGGAACTGATTGCCAACGGTGGCTATGTAAACGTCATAATCAAGATGGCGGCCAGACTGCAGGCAGCAGGTTTGCTCAAGTAAACTTCGATTAACAGTAGGAGAAAAACATGAGTGGAATTACTAGGCGGAAGAAGATTGCTTTGGTGCCAGGAGACGGATCCGGTCCGGAAATGATGAAGGTTGCATGCGCGGTTGCCATTGTAGCGGCACTGAAGGATGGACTGGAATTGGTGTTTGAGGAAACCCCGATGGGATATTGTGCGCTCAAGGATTTCGGCGATACTCGTCCGGAGCCATCATTCCGAAGGGCAGTACAGCTTGGAACGGTTTTCTTTGGCGGTGTTGGCGATCCCATAATTGACGCCACTCTTTCTTTGGAGAGAAGGTATTTAAAGCCGGAAGCGAGATGCCTTCTGCCTTTGCGGTCAGAAATGGGTCTTCTGTTGAACTTCCGGCCTGTAATCTATTACAAAGAACTGGCTCATCTCGCGAACGTCAAACCGGAGATGATCCCGGAAGCCGGAATCAAACAGATTTGGATCAGGTTTTTGCTCCAGGACAGCTATTTTGGCAACGTGGATCTTATGAAATATATTCCCGAGGATGTGCGCAAGACGCTCGGGATCAAGCTGAAAGAAGATGTTACCGGTGACGAGGACATTGTTACGGATCTCGCTTATTATCGGAAGAGTACGGTTGAGAAATATATGCGCGCCGGATTTACTTATGCGCGCTTAGCCGGCTTGCCGGTAGTCTCGATCGATAAATCCAACGTGATCCCGCGTTATGTGCTTTGGCGTAAAATCGCCGAGAGAATTGGGAAAGAAGAGTTTCCGGATGTGCCTCTTAGGCATCAATACGTAGACTCTGGCAACGAACAGTTGTTCACTCCAGCGTTGCTTCATGGGGTAATGTTGGGAGGAAATGAACATTTGGACGTTCTCTCTGATGGAGCAAATAAGGCCATGGGTAGCTTAGGGATGATGTGCAGTTCGGCAATAAATCCCGACACGGGAGCTGCGATGTTTGAAAGCGGGGCCGGGACAGCTCCGACACTTGCAGGTCAAGACAAAGCAAACCCGCTCGGTCGTATTCTGACCGCAGCTCTTATGTTTCGGCATTTGGGAGCTCCGATTGGTGCGAAAGCCATTGAGGACGCAGTCCAAAAAACTCTGCGCGCCGGTTGGCGAACAGCAGATATGTGCAACGGTAAATCCTTGCAATTGCTAAGTACCTCAGGAATGGGTAAGACGATTCTCGAAACTATATCTCATTCTTAATAATCCGCAAAATTCGTAAAGCGCTTTTCCAGCAGGGAATCGCGCTCTTTTTTTTGTGAAATTTTAGGATTGACTAAAAATATCTAAAGCTGTAGATTATACTATACAGAAAGGATTAATGCATATGAATGCGATTCTTCCGGTAAGGTTCGTTGAAAATTCAATTTGGGTGAAAACCTAGTTTTTGGAGGAGTGATTATGAAGGTTTATATAAGATGTATAATTCGGGAAATTGAAGAAGCCCGACACTATAGCGGCCAAATTAGCATTGGTGAGAGCACTTTCAATTTTGACCTAAAGTTGGCGGGTTCGATAACGCAACTGTCCAGGAGAAAACCAATTACAGATCTTGACGGGGAACGCCTGGTATATCAGTTGACTTTAGGCCGAGGAGATCCGGCGATTAATTTGTCTGATGATGAATTTTATTTTTTCCTTTCACTTCTTTTTTCATTCGCGATGGGATGCTATATCGAATTGCTCTCCACCAGAGCTAAAAACCTGTTCCCTAATCGCATCTTTGATATGATGCCAGGATCATTTGGCAGGCCATTTATAATAGGATTGCTCGAAACTGGCGATATTATGTTTATGGGGGATGAGCAATTCTCTGATGAGGTATATAGGATGTTAAATGGTCCAAAATTTGACTGTTGCATACCGGTCTAGGGTTTCAAAAGAGGAATTAAAGCCTGAGCAGGGTCGTAAACTGCTCTTTTTTTTTGTTCTGAATTTTGTTAGCATGAAATAGACATTAAGCAAAGGAAAATTATAAAAAATCGTGGATAAACTAATTAAGGAAAAATTTAACATCAGCTATAAACATCTCAATCCGGAGCAGAAAATAGCTGTTGATGAAATTGAGGGGCCCATAATGGTAATTGCCGGACCGGGAACGGGAAAAACCCACTTGTTAACAATGAGAATTGCCAATATTTTAGATAAAACCGATATTCCTCCGGAAGCAATTTTGGCTCTTACTTTTACGGAATCGGCCGTTTCCTCGATGCGTAAAAATTTGTCCGAGATAATCGGAACGTTGGCTTATAGGGTTACAATTACAACTTTTCACGGATTTGCTAATAATATTATAAAAACTTATCCTGATAACTTCCAAAAAATTATCGGGTCGGTAAATATATCCAGCGTTGACCAGATTAAGATAATAAAAAGCATCATTGATAATTCAAGTTTTGCAACGTTGAAACCATGGGGAAACAACTATTATTATGTGCCTTCGATTATTCATGCCCTCGGAGATTTAAAGCAACAAGGGCTTTTACCTGATGGTTTTAAGAAAGTGATTGAAAAGCAGGCTGAGGAATTTGAGACCATAGAAGACCTATACCACGACAAAGGGGCGCATAAGGGGAAAATGAAAGGCAAATACATTGTTTTACAAAAAAACATAGAGAGAAATAGGGAACTGGCGGTTGTTTACGAAAAATATCAGCAGGAAATGGAAAATAACCATTTCTATGATTTTAGCGACATGATTATAGAAGTAAAGAAGGCGCTGGAAAAAGACAGCAATTTGCTTTTAATCTTGCAGGAGCAGTATCAATATATTTTAGTAGACGAACACCAAGATACAAACAACGCTCAAAACAAAATACTTGAACTTTTAGCAAATTACCACAAAGATCCTAATTTATTTATTGTAGGAGACGAAAAACAGGCAATTTTCAGATTCCAGGGAGCTTCACTGGAAAACTTTTTATATTTTCAAAAACTTTTTAAAAATGTAAAAGAGATTTCCTTAAAACATAATTATCGCTCAACTCAAATAATTTTAAACGCGGCGCACAATTTAAAGCCAAGTTCAGTAGAATTGTTGGCTAATTCCGGTCACGAAGAAAATTTAATAAGCATCAGGCCATTTATTAATCCCGACGCGGAGAATTATTTTATTGCCAAGGAAATAAGAAAGCTTCTTGATGAAGGGAAAAAACCCGAACAAATTGCCGTTTTATACCGAGAAAATAAAGATGTTTTTCCAATTGCAAGGATATTCAGGAAATTTGATATTCCTTTCACCATAGAATCAGATCAGGATATTTTAGATGATGACGATATAAAAAAGCTTTTGATAATCTTAAAAGCTGTCCAAAAATTCGGTTCAGATAGGGAACTGGTGGAATTATTGTATATAGATATATTTGACGTAGAACCGTTAAATATATATAAGCTGGCCAGTTTTAACAGGGGCGGATTGAGCATTTATGACGTAATAAAATCTCCCAAATTGATGGAAGAGGCCGGGATAGATAATATAGAGAAACTGCAAAATATATATGCTAAATTTTCCCTTTGGAAAAAACAGAGCCATAATAAGAATGCCGTAGCTGTTTTCGAAAATATAATCAGGGATTCCGGATTGCTGACCAGAATTTTGGCTGATCCACTGGCTATGGAAAAGGTAAAAAAAATCGGAGTATTTTTTGATCAGGTTAAAACTTTAATAACCAGCCATAAGGAGTACACCTTGGATAATTTTTTTGAATATCTGGATGTTTTAAAAGAGCACAATATTTCCATCAGGAGCAAAGGGTTTGGATATGTTCCCGGCAGGGTCAGATTAATGACTGCGCATAAATCAAAGGGCTTGGAGTTTGATTTTGTATATATCACTAATGCAACGGAGGGGCACTGGGGTTCCCGCCGAAATCATGAAAATATTAAGTTGCCGGACCAAATATATTCATTATTGAATAAAATTGACGAGGATTTTGAAACTGATGACGATGAGGATGAAAGAAATTTGTTTTATGTCGCATTAACCCGCGCAAAAAAATACATAACAATAACCTATGCTGTTAAAAACAGCGAAGGAAGCGAAAAATTGCCAAGTCTGTTTGTGAGCGAAATAATGCCTGAATTTACTAAGGTCTTCGATATCGACAGCACAGATGTGAAAATTGAAAATGCTGATGAAAGTACCGCAGAATTTGATAAGGATTTTGCGACAAAGCCCACAATAAAAGAAAAAGATTTTTTAAACGAGTTATTCATAAAAAATGGGCTTTCGGTTACTGCTCTTAACAATTATTTATCCTGTCCTTGGAAATATTTCTTTTCTAACTTGGTCAGGATTCCCGGTGCGCAGAACAAATACATGATGTTCGGATCTGCGGTTCACGAGGCGCTAAAAAATTATTTTGATGCGGTGGTCGCGGGTAAAGATCCTAAGAAGGATTATTTAATCAAGAGATTTAAGGAATCGTTGGCGAAATGGCCTATTCAAAGCAAGGATTATGCCGAAATGCTGGAAAAAGGCGAGAAGGATTTGTCCGGGTATTATGACCAGTACCATAAATCCTGGAAAAGTAATATTTTAAGTGAATTCCACATAAGGAGAATAGAGTTAGCAGACAAAGTAAGCATAAATGGTAAAATAGATAAAATAGAAATATTGGATTCTGAAAATAATGTTAACGTGGTAGATTATAAAACAGGAAAGCCAAAGTCTAAAAACGACTTATCCGGCTTGAATAAAAACAGCACCGGAGACTATTTGAGACAGCTGACTTTTTATAATTTGCTTTTGAATAATTACCAGAACAATAAATACAAAATGGTTACCGGCGAAGTTGATTTTATCCAGCCGGATGAGAAGGGAAATTATAGGAAAGAGTCATTTACGATTACTCCGGGGATGGTTGATGAACTTGTCCAGCAGATAAAGTCAGTTTCCAAAGAAATTTTAGATTTATCTTTTTGGGACAAAAGTTGTGGTGATAAGAAATGTGAGTTTTGTTCATTAAGAAAAATGATTAATTAATAAATAAAATTATTAAAATATAATTAATAAAAATATGGAAACAATAAATTTCGATGATTTCAAGAAAATAGATATAAGAATCGGGAAAATATTGTCAGCCGATAAGGTTGAAGGTTCTGATAAGCTGATGAAGCTTATAGTTGATTTTGGTCCGGCACCGGTTACTCCTGAGCCGGTAGGAGGGTGGATAGAAGTTCAGACCGAAGACAAGAACGAAGGCCGCATAAAGCGCCAAATTATCGCCGGAATAGCTCAATTTTACGCTCCTGAGGCGTTAATAGGTAAAGAGTGTCCTTTTGCATATAACCTGGCTCCTCGCATGCTGGCGGGCCTGGAATCGCAAGGTATGATTTTGTGCCCATCCGATAGCGGAGGACCGGTATTAATGCACCCCGACAAGGAAATTCAGCCCGGTAGTATCGTAAAATAATGCCAGGAATAAATTTACGTAAAGCTACAGTTGAGGACATTCCAACATTATTGGCAATTGGAGAATCTGTTAACGACCCAAAAACATATCCATCTTTTACTAAAGTGAGTGAATGGAGGGAAGAGTTAGCCAATAGCACAACGTATATAATAGAAAAAGATGGAGTTGTTGTTGGAGATATCGGTTACGAGATTAAAAATAAGGAGCTTGTAGAATTTATTGGCATCGCTATTAAACCGGAGTTCCAAAAACAGGGGATTGGCAGAGGGGTTATGGCTATAATTTTAGAAGAACTAAAAAATATAAAAAAGATACGGGTTGTTACACACCCGGAGAATAGTGTGGCGATTAAGCTCTATCTTTCTTTTGGGTTTACTATAAAGGATCGAAAAGAAAACTATTTTGGAGATGGCGAGCCTAGGATCGAACTAATTAAAGAGCAAGCAGGTAAATAAAATTTTATGAAAATATATTTTGCAACGCATTCTACAACTAAGGATAACGAAAACGACATAGCATCGGGCTGGGATGATTGCGATTTGTCCGAACTGGGATTTCAGCAATCAAAGAAGCTGGCAGGAACTTTTACGGGGATTAAAATCGATATAATCTGCTGTTCGGATTTAAAAAGATCGATAGAAACCGTCAAAATTGCTTTTAGAGACCGCTTGCCGGTGATTATTGATAAAAGATTGCGGGAAGTAAATTATGGAGATTTTAACGGCAAACCAAAAATCGTTGTTGAAAAAATGAAGGTCGAAAGAATAAAAATGCCTTTTCCGAAAGGCGAAAGTTATGAAGATGCGATAAAAAGAGTTCAGGAGTTTTTTAAGGAGCTTAAGGAAAGATACCCGGATGCGGAAAATATTTTGGTTGTCGGTCACCGCGCCACTCAATATGGATTAGAAACTCTTATTAACGGCAAAACCATCGAAGAATGCCTTAACATTCCGTTTAAATGGCAGCCCTACTGGGAATATAACCTATAATAAAAATGAATCCTATTTTATTTATTCACGGATTTGGCGGGAAGGCGAAAGAATACCGGCCGATAATGAAATATCTGGAAGAGCGGGGAATCAATGATTTCTATGAGTTTAATTACGATAATAAATACGGTTTTTCTCCGATAAAAGTAATTGCGAAAGAGCTGGCCGAATTTATTGAAAATAATATAAAAGAAAAGGAAAGTATAAACATAATTGCTCTTAGTCAGGGAGGAATTATTGCTTTAGCTTATCTGAAATTTTATAAAAATATAAATGTCGGGAAAATTTTTACTATTTGCAGCCCTCACAAAGGAAGCAGGTTGGCAAGGATAGCAAAACTGCCGGGATTAATTGATTTACAACCGGGAAGCGAATTACTGAGAGAGCTTGAGGACTTTGGACAAAAAAATAAATTAAATGTTTACTCTCTATACACGCCCTTTGATTTGATGGTTTTCCCGGGCTGGAACGCAAGAGCAAAATATGGAAAAAGAAAGATTATTTTTGCTCCCACTCACCCCGTAGCATTTTCATGGCCCGAAACAAAAAGATTTATTTATAAAAATATAAAGTAGTAATATATTTATTTTGGCGGAATAACGCTAATCCCGCTTAAGACAGCGGGATTTTCGTTGTAAATGTACATTGACAATCGTATAATAATATGATATTAAGATGACAGCTGTTTGATAAAGAAAAGACAAATTTCATAAGCGAAAGAGGAGAGGACCATGAAAATTATGCCGAATATTTCGGTAGTTTTTCCGGGGCGTGTGCCAAAATTGTGGGAAAATGACGTCGAGGGATGGTCATTCAGTCAGACTGAAATAGCAACAAACGTCGGCAAGCTGTTAACGCTGGACATCGATCTCGGGGAGTACTGCTCCCTGAAATGTCCTTGGTGCTTCAGGAAGGGCGGAGTCGTCGATGCCACAAGCCGGCCGGTCCTTACGTACGAGGAAACTCTTAATGTAATCCGGCAAGCATGGCACTTGGGGCTGAGAACGGTCAAATTCCTTGGTGCCGGTGAGCCGTTTGAAAATTCACGACTTCTGCAGTTTCTCAGGGAGCTTAGGCACCTGGGGATTTGGGCAAGCATTTTTACCAAAGGACATGTACTGGGAAGCGATGAGTTAACCGAGAAGTATTTCGGAGCTTCCGAAGGAATTCACTCGGCAAAAGATCTTGTCCGGGCACTATCAGAATTAGACGTGAGCATCCTGCTGAGCTTCCAGTCCTTTGACATGGCCTTTCAGGATTCCATCGTTGGGGTCAGCGGATATACGGCCTTACGCAATAACGCAATCGAATTGCTTTGCAGCTACGGCTTTAATAGGACAAATCCGACGCGTCTCGCTCTCATCTTGGTGCCAGTCACTAAAATGACGATTGCCGAGGTTCCCGAGATTTATGCCTGGGGAAGAGAGCGCAATATGTACATCATTGTCGCCCCCTCAATGTGCAGCGGAAAAGCCGGAAAGGACGAATACAGGGATACGATTTCTCCCTCGGAGGAAGATCTTCTCAATCTCTATGCCTGGATATACCGATACAATTTCGATAAAGGCATTCAAACTCTGGAACGTGTTTGCGGGGATGGAGTCTCCGCATACGCCGGCGGCGCTCCGTGCACACAAGTTTCGTGCGGTATGTATGTGACCTCGCGGGGAATTGTTCTTCGGTGCCCCGGCGACGACGTCACGGTACTTGGCGATGTCAGGAATAGCCGCCTGGAGGAAATCTGGCACGCAAGCGAGAATTATGGCCGCAGGGGAACCTTCAATTGCAAATGTCCGCCGAAAGACGGAAAGACAATTCCGGCGGGACTTTACGAAAAAGTTTTGGCGAAACTTATGGAATATGGTTGAAAACAAATTTGGCTTACAACTTCTGTTGTCGGCTTTTTTTTTGCAAAAATTTTTGATAGAATAGACTAACTATATAAACATGGAAATTGAAAAAGATAAAATTTATTCGATATCGGAATTTGTTGCGTTCTTGAACGAGGATTTAAAGTGGATGAAAGCTAAGATAGTTGGAGAGGTGGGTGAGGCAAAGGCAGGTCCGACAGGACACATGTACTTTACGTTAAAGGATGAGAAGGACGGCTCGATGTTAAACTGCATAATGTGGAGCTCTAAATATAGGCTGTTTGGGATAACGCTTGAGCCAGGTAAAAAGATTGTAGCATACGGCAGTCCCAATATTTATGCTCAAAATGGCAGGCTTTCTTTTGTTTGCGACACGATTGAACTGGCGGGAGAAGGAGACATCAAAAAACAGTATGATGAATTAAAGAAAAAACTCGAGAAGGAGGGGCTTTTTGATGTTGCCAATAAAAGGCAAATTCCTAAATATCCTCATAAAATTGGAGTCATTACCTCAAAACAGGGTGCAGTTATACATGACTTTTTAAATAACATCGGAAAATTTGGTTTTGATATTAAAATGATTGACTCGAGGGTTGAAGGACAGGGCGCCGTTGAAGATTTATTGGCTTCGATACAAACATTCAGGAAAAAGGATCTGGACGTGTTGGTAATTATAAGGGGCGGTGGATCCATGGAGTCTTTGATGCCGTTTAACAACGAATTGCTTGTCCGCGAGGTTGTTGGATTCCCCGTGCCAGTGTTGGTTGGAATTGGACACGATAAAGATGTCCCGCTGGTGGCAATGGCCGCCGACAGGAGCGAATCTACACCTACAGCCGTGGCTAATTTATTGAACGAATCGTGGGAGCAGGCGCTTTTGATTTTGGAAAGGCGGGAGAGGGAAATTTTAGAGAGGTATGGGATGATTTTTAAGAAATACCAGAGAATAGAGAACAACGTCAAACTTTTTATGCAAAAGTTTCGTAGTAGTATAACCGGCCTTAGAACAAGGATAGAACTGTACAGCGGTGAATTTTTTTCCGGTTTTGAATCCTTGTCTATAAGGGTCGGTGAAAAATTGAAAAATACAGAGAAAAGCATAGAAAATAATAATCCCGAACGGTTGTTAAAGCTTGGATACAGCATAGCAACAATAAACGGAAAAATATTGAAAAATGTAAAAGATGCAAAAATTGGGGAAGATTTAGACGTTAAGGTTTTTGATGGTATAATAGTCTCAGAAATAAAAAATGTTAATAAAAAATAAATAAAAATGGAAATACAAAAAGATGAGTTTGGTCCGGAATATGTAATAAATATTTATGACCCCGAATTGAAAATGGAGGGTTTTTTAGTTATAGACAACACTGTTTTGGGGCCGGGAAAAGGCGGGATAAGAATGACTGAAAATGTCACGGCAGAAGAAGTTTTCAGGCTTGCAAGAACAATGACATTTAAAAACGCTTTGGCCGATTTGCCTTTCGGCGGAGCGAAAGCAGGAATAGTGTGGAAGGGCGGAAGCGATGAATTAAAGAAAAAATTTATCCAAAGTTTTGCCAGATCGATAAAACTTTTAACTCCTAAGAAATATATCGGGGCTCCTGATGTGCATACAGGAGAGCGCGAAATGCAGTGGTTTGTTGAAGCAACCGGAATTTGGAAGTCTGCAACAGGAAAACCGGCTAATTTGTGCATGAAATTATTCGGCGAGAAAGGAGAAAAATGCGGTATTCCTCATGAATATGGAAGCACAGGGTTCGGGGTTGCAAAAACTGCAGAAACGGTGGCTCAGATTCTGGGCATTAACATGGCCGGAGCCAGAGTGGCGATTCACGGATTCGGAAATGTCGGAACTTTTGCTTATAAATTTTTAACGCAAATGGGGGCAAAAGTTGTTGCCTTGGCCGATGCCGAGAGCACAATTTATCAGGAAGAAGGTTTTGACCATGTGATACTCGAGAAAATAATAAAGGAAAGGAAAATGTTAAAAGAGTATCCTTATGGAGAGAAAATATCCGCTGAAAAATTTTGGGAAATCCCAACTGATATTTTAATCCCGGCATCTGTCACAAATGTTATTAATGAAAAGAATAAAGACAAAATTAAGACAAAAATGATTGTTGAGGCGGGAAATATTCCGATGTCAGAGGATATTGAGAAAGAATTTCTTAAGAAGGGAATTTGGATAATTCCTGATTTTATTGCCAATGCGGGAGGAGTGATTTCGTCTTACGCGGAATATCGCGGGTATAATCCTAAAAGAATGATGGAGACAATAGAGAAAAAGATTGTGAAAAATGTTAAAATTATATTGAAGAAAAGCGTCAAAGAAAATAGGAATCCTAGGGATGTTGGTATGGAAATAGCCGTCGAGAGGATAACTAAAAAAGCAAAATCCAAATAAAATTAAGCTTTCAGGTAAAAAAGTAATATGAAAAATCAAAATCTGGGAACCAATTTAAAAAAACTGGAGGAGATTTCAGGATGGTTTGATAATAGGGAAGAAGTAGACGTAGAGGAAGGCCTTGAAAAGGTTAAAGAGGCCGTTATCCTGATAAAGGAAAGCAAAGAAAGATTAAAGCAGATAGAAAACGAGTTTGAAGAGATTAAGAAGGAGGTGGAATCAAACACCGATGCAAATAAATAAAGTTTTAAGCAATTCGGGGTGGTGGATCTTATCTGTCCTATCCTTAGTCCCTCTGGCGCTTTGGATAGTTGAATCACCTCTGGGTCTTAGGCTTTCCGGCACTCCTTTAATTTTAAGAAGTTTGGGAGACATTTCAGGTCTTTGCGGTATGGCAATGTTCTCTTTGGTTATGATTTTATCAGCCAGGTTGAGGTTTTTTGAAAAGTTTTTCAAGGGCATAAACGAATCATACATGGCTCATCATGTTTTTGGCGGTTTGGCATTTTGCTTTTTATTATTTCATCCTTTACTTCTTGTTTGCAATTATTTTTCTGTATCTTTTAGGGCGGCGGCATTATTCTTACTTCCAGGATCAAATTTTGCTCAAAATCTTGGTATCTATGGTCTTTTCGTAATGATAATAACGCTTGTCATTACTTTTTACACCAAATTAAAATATCAAATTTGGAAATTTACGCATAAATTTTTGGGCCTGGCATTTATATTGGCTTTCCTTCACACTTTTTTGATAGGGGGAGACGTTGCCACTAATCAGTATCTTAAAATATATCTCTTTGTTCTGGGAATCGGCGCAATAATTACTTATTTTTACCGGACTCTTTTTGCAGATTATTTCGTAAGAACTTTTGATTATGCAGTTAAGAATGTACAAGCCTTGCCTGATAAAATATGGGAAATAGGGTTTCATCCCAAAAACAAGGAAATAAAATTTAAGGCAGGCCAGTTTGCTTTTATAAAAATGTTCAGCAATGGGTTAACGAAAGAGTCACATCCATTTTCCTTCAGCTCTAATCCCGGATCCCCGCTGAGGATAGCCATAAAAGAACTGGGCGATTATACCAACAAAATAGGAACTCTAAAACCCGGTGACGCGGTGCAAATTGAGGGACCGTTCGGATCATTTGATTTCAGAAATTTTGAAAATAAAAAACAAATCTGGATAGCGGGCGGAATCGGGATAACTCCATTTCTAGGCATGATGAGGGATTTTAACGATGCGGACGCGGACTACAAAATTGACTTGTATTATTCGGTGAAGAATGATAGCTGTTTAGTTTTTAGCGGAGAGATTGAAGAAATAACTAAAAAATTTAAAAATATAAATGTTATTTTTTGGGTATCTGAAAAAAGAGGTTTTTTAAACGGAGAATCAATAAGAACGAATACGCCAAATTTACAGGAAAGAGACATATTAGTTTGCGGTCCCGGCCCGATGATGGCGGCGCTAGAAGGCCAACTTCTCAACCAGGGAATTAAAAAGAGTAAAATACACGCAGAAGAGTTTAAGCTTTATTAGTATTAATTATCCGGAAATATGGTAAAAAATTTAGTCACATTCTCATTAATGGTTTTTATATTTACGGTTGTCGCTATTTTAGGTTTGGCTGTGTTTCACGGGCAAAATAATACTGGTGCAATTCCAGCGGTACAGCAAAATTCAATAACAGCAACGATGATAAGCGCAACGGAGGTCGCACGACATAACACATCGGCAGACTGCTGGGTTATAATAAATAATAAGGTCTATAATGTTACAAGCCTGATCCCGGTGCACTCCGGAGGACCTAATCAGATAATTGCATATTGTGGAAAAGACGGAACGACGGCATTCGATACAAAGGACGGCAGGGGATCGCACTCTCAAAGGGCACAAAGCATTTTAAATAATTATTACGTTGGAAATCTTAACTGATAAGAATTTAATACAGAGATATCTTAAGGGTGACAGTGCGTCGCTTGATCTTTTGATAGAAAAATATTTTAAAATGGTATATGCCTTTGTATATAAAAACGTCGGCAGCGAGCCTGACGCCGAAGATATAACTCAGGAAGTTTTCGTTAAGGTTTGGAAAAATATAAAAAAATTTGACCAAAACAAGGATTTTAAGCCATGGGTGTTTCAAATAGCAAAAAATACATCGATTGATTTTTTAAGGAAGAGAAAAACTATACCATTTTCTAAATTTGAAAACGAGAAAGGGCAGAATCCGCTTGTTGAGAATATCGCCTCCGCTCCATTAAATCTGATAGAGAAAATAAGCGATAAGAAAACCGTACTTGGCGCATTGCAGGGACTTACCGAAAAAGAGCAAAAACTGATAAAAATGAGGCATATGGAGGGCTTAAGCTTCAGGCAAATTGCCGAAATTCTTAAGGAATCCATAAATACAATTAAAAGCCGGTACCGAAGAACCCTTTCATCGTTGCGGAGCCATATTAAGGGGAAATAGCTAAAAAGGGACCAAAATAAGTCGTTTGAACGTATTAATTTATAGATATACATGGACACACTAAAAATAGAGCCATCAAAAGAGCTGCTGCCCAGAATTTTAAAACGTATTCATAAAGAAGAGCGCGTTTTAGTTTTAAAGAAGATTATAATCTCATCCGCCGTGTTTTTGGGTTCATTGGCAGGTTTAATTCCTTCGGTAAAGATTCTGTTATCAGATTTCAGCCGATCGGGGTTTTTAAGTTTCTTCTCCCTTATGTTCTCTGACTTTTCAACTATAGCAAAGTATTGGCAAAGCTTTGCAATGATTTTACTGGAGACTTTACCCGTTATAAGCCTGGCATTGTTTTTGGCAGTTTTACTTACGTTCCTGCAGTCAATTAAATTTTTAACAAAAGAAGTCAGGACTATTATTAAAATTACAAACTAAAAAATATGACAATTGATGAGTTATTTCAATCAAAATTATTCAGAGGAATAATTTTGGCGATAATGGGCATAATAATATTTGTTTTCATTTTTGGACTGGGCGTTTTTGTGGGTACAAAAAGGGCTGATTTTTCTTTTAGATGGGCTGAAGAGTATCACAAAAATTTTGGCGGGCCGCAAAACGGTTTTTTCGGAAACATGATGGGTAATGAGTTCACCGATGCAAATGGAGTGTTTGGACAGGTTATTAAAATTGAAGGTCAAATATTGACAATCAAGGGACGCGACAACGTTGAAAAAAATATTTTGGTAACTGACGAGACCACAATTGTGTACCAGAAAAAAAATATAAAACTATCGGAAGTCAAAATAGATGAAAGCGTTATTGTTATTGGAGATCCGGATAACAACGGACAAATTCAGGCGGAGTTAATACGTGTTCTTCCCATGCCGCCGAAGAATCTGCCGATTGGCAATTTACCGGCATCTTTAAATTAAAATAAATATTACTAAAAAATATGGCAGATACTATAAAAAAAATCGCAATTGCAGCCAAAAATTTTATTTTAAAGCATAAAATAATAAGCCTGATAGTAATCTTATGTTTGATAGGCGCAGGATATTGGGAATATAAGGCATCTACTAACACCAGCGGGGAAACCAGGTATGTATTGGCGGCGGTTGCGAAGGGTACTATAACTTCCTCTGTGTCGGGAACCGGACAGGTTTCAGCATCCGATCAGATGGTTCTCTCTCCCGGATCGGGAGCATCGGGCAAGATTGTTTATCTGAACGCCGCTTCCGGTCAAAAAGTGGCCGCAGGAACTCTTTTGTTGCAGCTGGATACAACTGATGCGGAAAAAACAGTGAGGAACGCTCAATCTAATCTTGAGGCGGCTCAAATTGCTCTTCAGAAATTGGAAGGTGCCAGTACGCTTGCTGTTCCTAAAAATAAGCAGGATGCCATAGACGCATTAAACCAGGATTATCAATCCGGGTATAATACGGTTTCAAGTATTTTTACAGATCTGCCTAATGTGATGACGGATCTTCAAAATATTATTTATGGAAACACTTTCAATAATAACCAGCAAAATATAGATTTTTACACCGGGACCGCTTATACATATGATCAGACAGCCAGCCAATTTAAGGATAGTCTGGTTAGGTCTTATAAAATAGCCTCGGATGAATATACAACAAATTTCACCGATTATAAATCAACAACCAGATACTCTGATAACGCTACGGTTGATTCAATACTAAATGAAACATACAACACAACTAAAGATATCGCTCAGGCAATAAAGGACACCAATAATTTAATTGAGTTTTATAAAGACACCCTTGCAAAATTCAATATAAAGGAAAATTCAGTTGCCGATACGCAATTAGCAACAGTTAACAGTGATTCGAGCAAAACAAACACTGATCTTATAAGCCTGTTAAGCGCGCAAACCACGATAAAAAGCGACAAAGACTCTGTTGCAAACGCAGACTTAGATTTGCAATCTCAGGCTTTAGCGGTTCAAAATAGCCAAAATTCTCTACAGGATGCAAAGGATGCTCTGGCTAACTATTATATTTATGCGCCATTCGACGGAGTGGTAGGAGCTGTCAGCGTACAGAAGGGAGATACAATTTCTTCGGGAACATCCACTATAACCTTCATAACCCAAAAAGAATATACGACAATTTCTTTGAGTGAAATTGATGTTACAAAAATAAAAATGGGGGATAAAGCGGTTTTAACTTTTGATGCAATCAGCGGACTGACAATAGCCGGACAGGTTACTGAGATAGATACGATCGGAACCGTAAGCCAAGGAGTGGTAAGCTATAATGTTCAGATAACATTTGACACTCAAGATACAAGGATAAAACCGGGTATGAGCGTAAGCGCCAACGTTATCACGGATGTGCAACAAAACGTTTTGACTGTTCCTAACAGCGCAGTTAAATCAAAGAATGGAAATTACTATGTGTTAGTGCTGGATCAAAAACAAGACTTAAGCGGTAAGTCGGCCAGCCAAGGATTTACTTCTGCCACATTGCCATCTCAGAAAACAGTCGTGACCGGAGTCTCGGATGACACAAACACAGAAATAACCAGCGGACTGTCTGAAGGAGATCAAGTCGTCGTAAGGACAATATCTGGCGTTAAAACCACCACAGCCACGACTACAAGTTCAAGCACTACAAGAACTACAAGGCAAGCGACTCAGGCTTTAACGGGCGGCGGTCCTCCGGGAGGCTTCTAATTTAATAATTTATATATGATTGAAATTAAGGATATAGTTAAAATATATCAGACGGGATCAGTCGGATTTCAGGCCCTTTCCGGAGTAAGCTTCTCAATAAAAGACGGAGAGTTTGTTGCTATAATGGGACCTTCGGGATCCGGGAAATCAACTTTAATGCATATATTAGGGGCGCTGGACACACCTACAGCCGGAACCTATTTTTTAGACGGCAAGGATGTTTCAACCTTAAATGAAGATGAGCTTGCGGATATAAGAAAAAATAAAATAGGATTTGTTTTCCAGGCATTCAATCTTTTGCCCAGGGCGACAGCTGTGAGAAATGTATCGCTACCATTGGTCTATGCGGGTGTCGAGAAGGCAGAGCGCGAGAAAAGAGCAAGAGAGGCGCTAAAAGCAGCGGGACTGGACGAAGAATATTATACGCATCTTTCGAATCAGCTATCCGGAGGACAAATTCAAAGAGTAGCAATTGCCAGAGCATTGGTTAACGATCCGACGCTGATTTTGGCCGATGAACCGACGGGAAACCTTGATTCTAAAACAGGTGAAATAGTCTTGGAAACTTTCAGGAAGCTTAATAAGGAGCACGGAAGAACAATTGTTTTGATTACTCACGAGCACGATGTAGCCGAACATGCCGACAGAATTATAACCATAAAGGACGGACAAATCGTCAGCGATTCCAAGGATCATAAAAAAAGATAAAATATATAGTTATGAAATTATCTGATACATTGGAGGAAACATTTTTAGCGCTCTCATCAAATAAAGCCAGAACAGGGCTGACCATTTTGGGTATTGTAATAGGAATAAGCTCCGTAATAGTGATGGTTTCTGTGGGGCAAGGTGCAACAGGATCAATTCAGGCCAGTATAGAATCAACCGGATCTAATCTTTTGATGATAACGCCCGGCGCAGCAAGAAGCTTCGGATATTCTGTTCGTTCAGCCGGAGGAACCGCTCAATCTCTTACACTTAACGATGCCAATGCTATAGTGAGCCAGGTACCGTCAGTCCAGTATATGACGCCGGAGGTAACAGGCAGGTATCAAGTAGTCTACAAAGGGAATAATACAAATACATCGGTAATGGGTACCAGCGATACGTATCCTACTGTAAGAAATTTAAATATTGATCAGGGAGTTTTTATCACAACTCAAGACATCGATAACGTTTCCAGAGTAGCAGTCATAGGACCGACGGTTGTAACAGATTTATTTGGCACTGATGCAGTAGCAAGCGATGCGCTGGGGCAGACAATAAAGATTAATAAAATGGAGTTTAAGATTATAGGGGTTACGAAAGCCAAGGGTGGCAGCGGATTTCAAAATCAGGATGACAGAATTTATATTCCCTATACGGTTTCGCAAAGATATTTCACGGGTAATAAATACTTATCAGAAATTGACCTGCAAATAAGCAGTCCCGGTTTGATGACTGCCGCTCAAAATGACGTAACAAGCCTGTTGCTGGCTCAGCATAATATTGCCGACACAACACTTGCCGACTTTACCGTGCAAAATCAAGCGGATATATTATCAAGTATATCAAGCGTGAGCCAAACATTAACAATTTTATTAGGAGCAATCGCCGGAATTTCTTTGCTTGTCGGAGGAATCGGAATCATGAATATGATGCTTACAACGGTCACGGAAAGGACAAGGGAAATTGGATTGCGCAAAGCTATAGGGGCAAAAGCAAAAGATATAACGACTCAGTTTTTGACAGAAGCCGTTGTCCTCACATTCACAGGCGGATTAGTCGGGGTTTTCCTGGGGTGGATAATCTCCTGGGGAATTAAGTATTTTAATTTATATCAGACACAAGTTTCTTTATTATCCATAATCTTAGCGGTAGTTGTTTCGGCCGCAATCGGAATTATCTTCGGATATTACCCGGCTAAACGGGCCGCTAAACTAAATCCAATCGAAGCATTGCGATACGAATAGATATAAATCAAATAAATAGTATATAATAATATAAACATAAAAAATAAAGCACATGAGTAAAACGTCAAAAATAGTTTCAGCGGTGATTATATTGTTAGTCGTAGCCGGAGCTTCATTCTATTTCGGAATGAACTACGGCAAAAGCCAGAGCCGGCCTGCATTTTCCGCTGCAAATTTTTCCGCGCTAAGAGGAAGCAGAAATGGCGCGAATGGAGCCAACGCAACATCCGGAAGCATTATAGCTAAAGACAGCAACAGTATAACATTGCAACTTCCTAATAACGCCGGATCGAAGATAGTATTTTATTCGCCGACAACTCAAATAAACGAATTTGCGACCGGCACCGCGGACGATCTTAAAACCGGAGTATCTATAAGCGTTATGGGAACTACAAATTCCGACGGCAGTGTGACTGCTAATTCAATTCAAATAAGACCTGCGGGCCAAAATCCCGGAACAAATCAGCCGGCACCCGCTCAATAGAAATATAAAGATAACTTATGAATAAGACATCAATATTAATTATCGCAGTAATATTAATTATAATAGTTGTAGGTATTTATTTCTTGTTTCAGCCAAAGGCTAAAATTAGCCAAAGCAAGCAAAATGTAAATAGCAATCCGATCGGCAATTCTGCCGGTATTTCTACGGACAACTCTACAAGTTATATTCAAGGAATGAAAATAGAAATCTTAAAACAGGGGACAGGTGAAGGCGCAAAAGTAGGTGATAACGTAGTAGTAAATTATACCGGCACCTTAACCGACGGCACAAAATTTGATTCAAGTCTTAACCCGGGCAGAACTCCATTTCCGTTTACATTGGGAGTATCCAGTGTAATCCAGGGATGGCAGTTGGGAGTTGCAGGTATGAAAGTGGGAGAAAAGAGACGCCTCACAATACCGCCAGAATTAGGATATGGCTCACAAGGAGCAGCCGGAGTAATACCGCCAAATGCAACATTAATGTTTGATATCGATATGTTAAGCATCAATTAACATAATATCTGCAAAAAAACCGAGGAAAACTCGGTTTTTTGTTTGGTTGACAAAATCCATATATTTGGTAATATAATTTATTGTTTAGTTCGGTCTTTGACAATCAAAGGAGCAAAAATGGACAGAGTGATGTTGATGAAAAAGTGGGCACTAATATCGGTTTACGATAAAACGGGCGTTGTGGACGATGCCAGGCGGTTGGTGAAAATGGGTTGGAGCATTCTCAGCTCAGGCGGAACAGCAGAATTTTTGGCTTCGGCGGACATTCCGGTTAAAGATGTGGCGGAACTGGTAGGCGGAGGCGCAATTCTTGGCCATAAAGTGGTCACGCTATCTCGTGAATTACATGCCGGCCTGTTGGCGGATCCTTCAAAACCGGAAGAGCTGGCGGAGATTGAAAGGCTGGGCATCCCGTTTATCGATCTTGTACGTTGTGATTTTTATCCGTTAGAGGATGCCACGAAAAAACCTAATGCCACTACCGCCTCGGTTCTGGAAAAAACCGATATCGGGGGCCCCTGCATGGTTCGTTCCGGTGCCAAAGGTGGCCGCATCGTAGTCTGCAGAAAAATTGACATGGACCGCGTTCTGCAGGAGCTGGAACAATTTGGAGATCTATCGTCCGGCTATCGGCAAAAACTTCGCGCGAGAGCTGAAACGGAAGTAGCGGAATACGTTGCTATCTCGGCGGCATTTCACAGAAGCTGTTGCGTCCTCGACTGATCAGTTATTAAAGGAACGAAGAATGCCTGTCATGAATATCAAGCTGTCAGCCCCGCCTTACGCTATCGATGCGCTCGAGCCTTTTATTTCGGTCCGTTCGATGAGTCTTCACTATTGGAAAATCCATCAAGGGCACGTGGACACCGTAAACAGGCTTGCGGATAACCCGCAACTGTCAGGGAAATCAATAGAACAGCTGATACGGGAAGGCAAGGGTGGAACGCGCCTGCTTGATAATGCTGCGCAGGTATGGAACCACGATTTCTTTTGGAAGAGTATGAAGTGCGGGGGTGGCGGTCGCCCCAATGAGCAGCTATTGAAAATGATTGAACGATCATTTGGAAGTTTGGATTGCTTCAAAGAGGCGTTCGTTCTAGGGGGTGTGTTGCAATTGGGCAGTGGATGGGTTTGGCTCATACAAGAAGGCTCGCAACTGGAGATTATCAGTACCTCAAATACGGACACTCCGTTAGCGCACGGCCAAAACCCATTGCTGGTCTGCGATTTGTGGGAACACGCTTACTACCTGGACTATCAAAACCGTCGCAGGGATTTTCTTCAAATGTTTGCAGACCATCTGATAAACTGGAACTTTGCCGTGTCGCAACTCAAGGGCAAGGCAAGCCTCCCGTAGAAACACTTTTTTATAAAGCTAGGACGCTGGAACATGCGTTTCTGGCTCTTTTTTTGCAGAAAAATGAGACTATGGTGGCTATTGACACGAAGCCATATCCGCGATATAATAGATTATCTAATAGTTAGGTAATCTAACTATATATTTCACATGGAAACCAACGAAAAACTATTGTCTGCCATATTCAATGTGGGCAGATTAATAAGAGAGGAGATTCACGCGAGCAACTGCTTAGCGGACTTTACGCATGCGGAAATAGAAGTTTTAAAGTTTCTTCAGGGCAAAAAGAATACGACCATGAAATCTATAGCTGATTATCTTCATATAAAACCGTCTTCAACAACTTCTACAATTGATGTTTTGGTAAAAAGGGGGAGTATTAAAAGGGTGGCAAGTGCTAAAGACAGAAGAGTAGTATATATAGAACTTACGTCAAAAGGGTTGAAATCTTTGCAAAAAAAGTATAAAAATATACATAAAACAATGGGAAAAATATTCGGAGGGTTAAGCGATAAAAATAAAAAAACTTTAATTAAAATATTCGAAAAAATCCATGCAGAAAATACATAAAAAATTAACAATAGCCGTTATAGTAATACTGGCAATCGGAGCTGCGGCCCTATTATACTTTTTATTCAGCAGGAACTCTAAACCAGGCCTATCTTCAGTTGAGGCAAAAAACGGAAACATAACCGAACAGGTTAATTTATCCGGACAGGTGAAAGCCTCGCAGGGAGTTGATCTGGCATTTGAGTCTCAAGGAAAAATTGTCGCTAATTACGTTAAGGTTGGCGATAAAATCTATGCAGGACAGCCGCTTTTGGCAATTGACAGTTCTGTACTGCAATCCCAGTTAAAGCAGGCACAGGCCCAATTAGACGCTTTAAACATCGATACAGTAAACAGCAAGGCGGCTGCAAGCTTGCAGACACTTTATAGCACAGCCTTAAGCGCAGCCCAACGATCTGTCACAACCGCAAAAAATATTCTAATTACGGTTTCTGACATACAATTTAATCATTTTTTAGGGCAAACTCCGGAAAATGCCGTATTGCAAAACGCAAAGGCGAAGGCGGTATATTCTTTATTGGGTCAGGCAAATGCGGAGCTTTGGACATCTCAAAATATTGCCCAGCTGAACGGAGGCGCCTACGGCTCGGTTCAATATGCAATAAATAATCCAACTCAGAATGATATTGATATGGCTCTTATGCAAGTGCAAACGTCGTTGCAGGACATTAGTAGCCTAGCTAATGCAGTGCCGATTGATTCCTCTTTAACCGCAGTAGAAAGAGCCAGTATTAATTTAGCCGAAGCGAATGTAGATTCAGAAATTATAACCACGTCCGCAAACATACAGGCAATTTCGGCTCAGAAGGTTAATAATTCTGCCGTAGTATCGACTACAAACGCGCAGATAGAGGCTGCAAGCGCAGCGATTGATGCCATAAAAACACAAATTTCAAAAACAGTTATAACTTCATTATTTGACGGTCAGGTTGATAAAGATGACGCCATTGTGGGGCAGATTGTAAATCCCAATGTTCCGGTTGTCACAATTTCCAACAATAATTTAGAAATAGACACCAGCATACCGGAAGTTGATCTTTCAAATGTAAAGATAGGCGGAGATGCAAACGTTACGCTGGATGCATTCGGTCCTAACACTACTTTTCCTGCAACAATACTTTCCGTCGATTCAACTCCGACTGTTATAAACGGAGTTTCAGCTTACGGAGCAAGATTAAAGTTTAAAACGTACAACAGCACCATAAAGCCCGGCATGACGGCGAACATAACGGTGATCTTCGACACTCATTCGAATGTTCTGGTAATCCCTAAATCAGCTGTAATACAAAATAACGGTAAATATTTTGTTGTGTTAGACCAGGGAAAATCACAAAAAACAACAAGAGAAATAACCGTAGGGCTTCAAGATGGTAAAAACATTGAAGTGCTCTCGGGGTTAAAAGCGGGGGATAAAGTATTCGCATACTAAATTTAAAAGTAAAATTATGGCAGAAAATTTAGAAACAACAGAAAAAAATATTTTAAAAAACACCAGAAACAAAATAATTGCAGTAATTTCTTTTGCTGTAATAGTATTTGGCGGAGTCGCCGGGTTTATATATTGGAGCGTAGAGTCCAGCAGAGTTTATGTGGAAAATTCTACGGTATCAACCACGGTGATCAACTTATCTACGACGGCAGGAGGAACCCTTCAGGAGGTTTTCGTTAACGTCGGAGATCAGGTAAAGATGTCTTCACCGGTCGCGAGAATAGGAAATGAATTGATAAAAGCTAAATCTGACGGCCAGATTCTGTCTATAAATACAAACATTGGAGCATCTTTCACGCCCGGGCAGACAGTTGCAACTATGATAAATCCAAACGACCTCAGGGTTGTAGGACAGGTTCAGGAGGATAAAGGCCTGAAAGATATAAGAGTTGGCCAGGAAGCTATTTTCACAGTTGATGCTTTCGGTTCTAAGCAATATTCCGGTATTGTTGACCAAATAAGTCCGACATCTAATGCCGGAGATATAGTCTTTAATATATCTGATACAAGGCAGGAGAATAATTTCGACATTAAGGTTCGATTTGATATAAACCAATATCCTGAACTAAAAAATGGCATGTCAGCCAAACTTTGGATATACAAATAAATCTGTTCTAAATAATGATTGACGAGACTCATAAAAATTTTAAGTGGCTTGTCCTGCTTACGGTAATCATCGGTACTTTTTTAGGCAGGCTGGATCAGACAATAGTAAATTTGGCTTTGCCTAAAATTATTACTGATTTCAGAATAACGGTCACTTCAGCCAGCTGGATCGCAACCGCGTACATTTTAGCCAACGCGGTTTTTGTTCCCATTTGGGGAAAGCTTGGAGATACTATAGGCCGAAAAAGAGTTTACCTCTGGGGATTCGGAATTTTTATTTTCGGCTCCGCATTAGCCGGATTCGCTTGGAATTTAAGCTCAATGATTGTTTTTAGGATTATCCAGGCGATAGCAAGTTCCGCCGACTATCCAACAGCAATGGCAATTTTGGCTGTTACATTCAGCCACGGCAAGGAAAGGGCTCAGGCCCTGGGATTATGGTCGGTGTCTTTTGCGGCCGCTTCTGTTTTCGGTCCGCTTATCGGAGGCCCCATGATTGACCTGTTCGGCTGGAGATCTGTATTCCTTTTAAACATACCAATAGGAATCATCGGAACGATAATGGCTATTATTTTTATCAGAGAGTCTGTGTCAGAGCATAAAACTACGCAGTTTGACTGGTGGGGAGCAATAACTCTTGGCATAGCTCTTTCGTCTTTGGTATTGGTACTTGATCAGGGAAGCATATGGGGCTGGTTCGCCGGCTATAGCATGATTTGCTATATTGCAACCGTTATATTCACTATGGTATTTATACTCATAGAATCTAAAGTTGCCGAACCGATTGTTGACCTTAAGTTTTTCAAAAACAGCGTTTTCGTAAATACAATCGTCAACAACTTTGTTGTCTTTATGGCGCTCATGGGCGCGGTATTTTTGATACCAATTTTCGTTGAAACATACCTGGGATATGACGCGACAAAAACCGGTTACGTGTTTATACCAATGGCGTTTTTTATGGTAATCTCGTCGGCAATAGGAGGAAGCTTAACAGGAAAATTCAAACCCAAATATATTATTTTCACCAGTACTTTTATTGCCGCCATAGGAGTTTATCTTTTTGTGTTCCTTGATCCGAGGTCAACAATTTGGAGCGTTATTATCCCTCTCTCGGTAATGGCATTCGGTTTAGGGCTTGGAATGTCCCAACGTACAAATGTGATAACCGTTGTTGTTCCAACCGAAGAAATGGGAATCGCTTCATCTATATTAGCTTTAGGCAGAAACATAGCAGGATCTTTTGGAATTGCAATTTTTGGAACAATCTTAACCGATTCAACAAAAAGGAATGTTTTAAATACCGCCTATCACAGCGCAATAAATGTTTTGAATCCGGTAGCTTACCAGCAGGCCGTACAACTAATTATCCTAAAAGCGCAAATAGATGCCTATAAGCCGGTTTTTATCACCGCTTCCATTTTATTATTTATAGGTGCAGGATTATCCTTGCTGATAAATGTCTCAAAAGAAAAAATGCAACATGGACATAAAGTTGAAGACTTTGTTGAAGTTTAATCGACGAGTGGTATAATGAGTTTAATAATATTAATATTATTAAATTATTTAAAAAAATGTTTTTCGCAATCATATTTATAGCGATAGGCGTAGCATTATTACTTAATGCAATGGGTTTGCTCAGCGGAGGTTTTTGGGGAGTTTTTTGGGCGGTTGTATTTATTGCCGTCGGAGTAAGAATGTTGCGCAAAGATACTTGCTTAACTTGCGGATGGGACGTTTGGCAAGGTAAAATTCGCGATAAAATGAATGGAACTTCATGCGGACCATGCTGTGAAGAGGATCATGGAGCTGAAGCAAAACCAAGAAGAAAGAATAGCGTAGAAAAATAAAAAATATAAAAAGTCGCCGAAAGGCGATTTTTTTGTTTAGCATATTTTATATACAAAATATATAAAAGGCTGTAAAATGAAGCAAATATAAAAAATACACAAAATATGGAAGATAATAAACCTGTAAAAGTAAATAAGAATGTTTTTTACGTCGGCCTTCTAAGTTTTTTCGGCGGGATAAGCCAAGATATTTTCACTCCGATTTTGCCCATCTATCTAACCACTGTATTGGGCTTCGACAAGGCGATAGTCGGTGTGGCCGAAGGAGTTGTGGGCGCCAGCGTTTATTTTTTTAGAATTATTTCGGGGTTTCTTTCCGATAAATTTAAAAAACAGAAACCGCTGATTTTTCTGGGATATCTTTTATCAATGGTAAGCAGACCGTTGTTAGTCTTACTTACCTCAATTGGTGGCGTTATCGGATTAAGGATTCTTGATGGTGTCGGAAAGGGGATTAAAGACCCGCCAAAAGATGTCTTAGTTGCAGGTTCGTCTGAAAAGGCCGTGCGCGGAAAAAGTTTCGGCGTAGCCAGAATGCTGGACACAATGGGTTCGGTTGTCGGACCGTTGGTTCTTTCCGTACTGCTTTATATATTTAAAGATAGCAGTACTCTTTACCATAACATTTTGCTTTTTACTGCTATCCCGTTAATAATAACTCTTTCGTTAATATTTAAACTTAGGGAAATACCGAAAGCGGAATTGAAAAAAATTGAAGTCCCCGAAGCAAAAGGAAAACTTCCCGCAACATTTTATATCTTTATTGCAATCGTAATTGTCTTTACGTTGGGAAATTCATCTGATGCATTCTTGATTCTTCGTGCCAAGTCTGTCGGCGTATCGTTATTAGCTATTCCTCTGGTAATTGCGTTGTTCAATCTTGTTTATGCGGGGGCTGCAATACCATTTGGATCCCTGTCAGACAGAATCGGCAGAATTCCCACATTAACAATCGGCTGGGCGGCATTCGCGCTGGTTTATCTGGGATTTGCACTAGTCTCGCATGCAATTTTTATATGGTTTTTGTACGCGTTATACGGAATCTACTGGGCAACAAGCGAGGGCGTTTCCAGGGCCCTATTGGCTGACTTGGTAAACCCGGATCATCGCGGCCGGGCATTTGGAATTTATGGAATGGCCGTTGGGCTCACGACACTGCCTGCAAGTTTATTAGCGGGGGTTTTATGGGACAAATTTGGCGCAGCCGTACCATTTTATTTCGGAGCGGCGATGGCCGGCATAGCTCTTGTTGCTTTATTAATTTTTTCAAAAAAGATAAACACGGCTAAATAAGATTTTCAATATAACTTTAAAAGACGCCAAATAAGCGTCTTTTAAGTTGATTTTTATTAGAAAAAATAGCAATATAATAGCATAAGTTCCGGGACGAAGCTCCTTTACCGGAGTACTCCATGCCACACGGGTGAGGTTGTGGGTTCAAATCCCTCCGTCCCGACCAGCTATTTTACAAACAACCCTGTCATTGACAATATTTGTATAAAGTGATAGGGTTTATTTAGCACTTTTTAGTAATAGCTATTAGTTATGGAAACAATGTCTGGCGAGAAGCTGAGACAAGAAAGGAGACACCGCATGGATCATCGGTACACGAGTTACATTACGACGATCTGATCTGGCCGCCGGCCCGAGGATTTCCCAGCCTACAAGGCTGGCTGAGGATTATCCTCACAGATTCTGAAAGTGAAAGGATAGTGGGATGAAGAATCCGCGTAAGCTCTACGGGATTAATACCCCACGACGGCACACCGAAAAGGCCGGTGTAAGCTGTCGGGACCGAAGTTCCAAACAACCAACGAAAGAGGCCCATAGGCAGTCAGGTGGGTAATTCTACCTCAGGCTGTTAGGCCAAAACCGCGCCATTTCGGCGCGAAGAGAAGGGTGGTGCAAGGTGGCCCCATACTATTAGCTCCGTTTTGCGGGGATGTATCCAATTAGTAACGCTGGAAATGTCCCCGCTTTTTTTATTATATTTTTTATCACTCTTGACATCAGACTGATAATCTAATAATATTAATTATCACTAAAAATATTTAAGTGCCAATGCTGACAGAAAGACAAAAAAAATTACTAAATTTTCTGGTCAAGGAATACATTTGTACGGCCGGACCGGTAAGCTCTAAGACTTTGAAAAAAGTCGTTGATTTGGATATTTGCGGAGCGACAATAAGAAACGATTTACAAGCTTTAATGAAAGAGGGGTTTATTATACAACCGCACACATCGGCCGGAAGAATACCCACTAAAAAGGCTTATAAGTTTTTAGCTGAAAGAGCGACGGTACAAAATGAAAGCGAGTTTGCCGATTTTATTGTGCGACAAATAAAAGACGCTCATAAGCAAATAGCCGAGGAGCTAAGGCTTGCAGAAGAGCTGATGAAGTCTTTGTCGCAGGCATCTACCGCATTGAGCATAAATAGAGTTCCCAAAAAAGACGACTTATTTGAAATTTTAACAATTTTAGGAACCTCAAGGCCAACATACAATAAAAATATAGATATTATAAATAAAATAATTAAACAGTTCGAAAATTTCTAAAAAATGGAAGAAGATAAAAAAATAGATGAGAAGGATGAGACTAAAAAACAACTGGAAGAGGCAAAAGCAAAATGCGAGGAATATTTAAACGGGTGGAAGAGGGAGCGCGCTGATTTTATAAACTATAAGAAAAGCGAGTCAGAAAAAATGGGCGAATTGGTAAAATATGCCAACGAAGACATAATTTTAAAAATAATTCCCATTTTAGACAATATTTATCTGGCAGAATTGCATGTTCCCGAAGAATTAAAGGGTCATCAGTGGATAAAAGGCTTTAATCATATAAAAGATCAACTTAAAGATTTCCTAAAAAAAGAGGGCATCGAGCCTATCGAGACCAATGGAAAGTTTGATCCAAGTCTGATGGAAGCAGTTGATGAGGTAGAACGTCCCGAAGGTTGCCTGGTATCGGGTGTCGTTGTTGAAGAAGTCCAGCGCGGATATACAATGAACGGCAAAATCATCAGAGTAGCCAAAGTAAAAATAAGTAAATAATAAAAAATAACTAAAAAACATATGTCAAAAATATTAGGAATCGATTTAGGAACGACGTTTTCGGCCATGGCTGTAGTTGAGTCTGGCGAAGCAAAAATAGTAGAAAATAAGGAAGGAGCAAGAACAACTCCGTCTATTGTGGCAATCACAAAATCAGGAGAAAGAGTGGTTGGCGTTTTGGCTAAAAGACAAGCTGTCACAAACCCAAGAAACACAATTTTTTCTGTTAAGAGATTAATTGGAAGAAAGTTTACTGACGCTGAAGTTCAAAGGGACAAGAAAAACCTTCCATATGAAATCAGGGAATCGGCTGACGGCGGGGTGGATGTTAAAATGGGAGACAAGTGGTTAAATCCTGCTGAAATTTCGGCAATGATTTTGCAGAAACTGAAAGCGGATGCAGAAGCCAAAATTGGAGAAACAATTACAGAGACAATTATTACATGCCCGGCATATTTTGATGACTCACAAAGAAAAGCCACAAAAATTGCAGGAGAAATCGCGGGCTTTAACGTGAAAAGAGTTATTAACGAGCCGACAGCAGCTGCCTTGGCCTACGGATTAAACAAAAAGAAAGACGAAAAGATCTGCGTTTATGACTTTGGAGGAGGAACTTTTGATATTTCCATTTTGGATGTTGGAGCCGACACGGTTGAGGTGAAAGCAACCGGCGGAGACACACATTTGGGCGGAGATGACTTTGACCAAAGAATTATGGACTGGGTTGTGAAAGAATTTAAAAAAGATAACGGAGTTGATTTGCAAAAAGATAATTTGGCTTTGCAGAGAATAAAAGAAGTGGCCGAAAAAGCAAAAATAGAGTTGTCTTCAAGCTTGGAGACAGAAATTAACCTTCCATTTATAACTTCTGACCAAAACGGACCAAAACACTTGCTTTTGAAGTTAACCAGAGCCCAGCTTGAGGATATGGTTGGCGATTATCTTGATAAATCTATTGAATTGGTGAAGAAAACAATGAAGGAGGCCGGATTGGAGCCGAAAGATATAAACGAAATTGTGCTGGTTGGAGGACAAACAAGAATGCCAAAAATGCAGGAAGTAGTTAAAAAATACTTCGGCAAGGAACCAAACAAGGAAGTAAACCCTGATGAGGTTGTTGCAATTGGAGCAGCCATTCAGGGCGGAATTATGCAAGGAGAGGTAAGGGATGTTTTATTGCTGGATGTGACCCCATTGTCATTGGGAATAGAAACCTTTGGCGGAGTGGACACTATTTTAATTGCAAAAAATACAACTGTGCCTACTGCTAAAACCCAGATATTCTCAACGGCCGCTGACAGCCAGACATCTGTTGAAATCCATGTTTTGCAGGGAGAAAGACCGATGGCTCAGGATAATAAAACCTTAGGAAGATTTTTATTGGACGGAATTCCACCGGCACCGAGAGGCACTCCGCAGGTTGAGGTATCTTTCGACATTGATGCCAACGGAATTTTGAATGTTTCGGCAAAAGACAAAGCAACCGGAAAAACTCAGTCTATAAAAATTGAGGGTTCTGCCGGAATTTCCAAAGAAGAGGTTGAAAAGATGAAAAAGGATGCAGAATTGCATGCTTCTGAAGACAAAAAGAAACAGGAGATGATAGAAGTCAAAAATACAGCCGATGCAATGGTTTATACTTGTGAGAAAACCCTAAAAGATGCCGGGGACAAAATTAAGCCTGAAGACAAGAAACAGGTGGAGGATAAAATAAATGTCTTGAAAGAAGCGCAAAAGAGTGATAATATAGAAGAAATTAAAACAAAGACCAAAGACCTGTCTGAAACAATTCAAAAAATTGGCGCAGAACTCTACAAACAGGAACCAAAACCAAACCCGGAAGAAAAGGATCTACCGAAAGATGGCGATGAGCCTAAGGCAGAAGAAGGGAAGTATACAGAAAAGAAATAGTCATTTTAATTAGACACTTGAAAAAATGGATTACTACGAAGTTCTTGGGGTGCAGAAAACTGCCACTCAAGATGACATAAAAAAAGCATTTCACAAGCTGGCGCACAAATATCACCCCGATAAAGGCGGAGATGAAAAGAAATTCAAAGAGATAAATGAAGCGTACCAGGTCCTTTCGGACACAACAAAACGCGCTCAATATGACCAATACGGCAGAGTTTTTGAGGGAGGACAGGGCGCAGGCGCCGACCAGGGATTTAATTGGGCATGGGGAAATGGAGCACAGGGTGAAAATGTTGAATTTGATTTTGGAGATATCGGAGATGTATTTGAAGAATTTTTTGGCGGAGGATTTGCGGGTGCCCGCAGAGCAACCAAAAAAGATGCCAGAAAAGGAAAAGATATACAGGTTGATATTGAAATAGCATTGGAAAGAACGCTTAAAGATTCTGTTGAAAAAGTTAATCTGACAAAACAGATTACCTGCAACAGATGCCAAGGGGTCGGAGCAGAGCCGGGAACAAAAGTAAAAGAATGCTTTTCCTGCAGAGGAACCGGACAGGTTCAACAGGTTAAGAAAACAATCCTGGGATCTTATACGACTTTGGCAACTTGTCCTGAGTGCAAGGGCGAAGGAACAATTCCGGAGAAGCCATGTAATGTATGTAAGGGTGAAGGCAGAACAAAAGGGCAAGAAACCATTGAAATAAATATCCCGGCGGGAATTGATACTAACCAAATCATAAGAGTTGATGGAAAGGGGGAGGCGGGAAAGAAAGGAGCGAAAGCAGGGAACTTGTTTGCCAGAATATTTATAAAACAACATCCTGTATTTGAAAGAAAAGGAGACGACCTGTTTACTGATGTGGAAATTACTTTTTCGCAAGCTTCATTGGGAGACAAAATAGAAATGAAGTCTTTGGAAGGAACGGGAATCATATTGGAGGTACCAGCAGGAACTGAGTCAGGGAAAATTTTAAGAATATCAGGCAAAGGAATCCCGCATTTTGGAGGATACGGAAGAGGTAATTTATACATTGATTTATTGGTAAAAACTCCAAAAAAATTATCGAAAAAGCAGAAAGAGCTAATTGAAGAGTTGAAAAAAGAAGGCCTTTAAAATTTAAAACACTTTTGCGAAAGCAGAAGTGTCATGCTCCTGTAGCTCAATGGTAGAGCAGTAGCCTTTTAAGCTATTGGTTCCGGGTTCGAGTCCCGGCGGGAGCACAATCTAAAAATATAGGTACTTAACATGTCCTATATTTTTTTATACCGGGGCTCGAACCCACAAGGTGGGGTCGGGAGGAAGATATTCCTCCCGTGTAGGAAATTTTCAAATGACCCAAAGGGTACCCCGGTTTTGAAAAAGCGAGCCGAGCGAGCGATGGGTTCTAGGCCGAAGGCCGGAGTCCCGGCGGGAGCACAAATTAGACACCTCGAGAGGGGTGTTTTAGCTTGCATAAAGGTTGGCGATTATCTATTGACTTTTCTTCTTGAAATGATATAATATGAGTATTAAGAAAATTTAAGCATTACCACAAGAACATGACAATAATAAACAAATTAATTACCGCAGGCATCTTCCTAGCAATGATGTTTGTTTTTGCGTTGGCGATACCGGGCGTAGTTCAAGCTCAATATAGCTGCAATTATCACTCATATGAGCGATGCATGGGGAATAACCTCTATTGGTATGACTCCTGCGGAAATGCTCAGGATTTAGTCCAATATTGCCAAAATGGATGCTACAATAACGCATGCCAAAACAATTATAATAATTACAACAACTACAACAACAACAATAATTACAATTCCACCACCTACAACGGTTACGGATCTTGCACCTACCATGCCTACAAGCTTTGCATAGGTAGCAACGTTTATTGGTACGACTCATGCGGGACTCAACAGGACCTTATTGCGACCTGCAGCGCGGGACAAACATGTAACGACGTAAACAACCCGGCCTCATACGGACAATGCACTACACCTGTACAAAATTACAATCCGCCGGCTAACAACTATACAGCTCACGCCAGAACAGCCTGTTCCGGAAACTCAATTGAGTGGTTTGACTCGCTTGGAGCCGCCAGCGGTTTATATAAAAACTGCCAGGATGCCAATACCTGCACACTCGACTCTTGTTCTGCCGACAAATGTTCTAATATTCTAAAATGCGACGGAACTACCTGCGCCACAGGATCGGCTGATTTTAATACCTATTGTGCGACAGCTCCGGCACCGGTTCCGGTTGTCCAAACACATTGCGGCAATGGACTCTGCGAAACGACCATTGGAGAAACAAATGCAAACTGCCCAAGCGATTGTAAAATAGCCGGCACGACCGCATTATCCGTTTCATTTTTTTCAAAACAGGATTCAAGCTCAGACCAATGGCAGAAAACAGCTCAGGTTCCGTCCGACAGCCAGATATATTTTATGATTTCTGTGGTTAACAACTCGGCAACTCAGGCCGATAACGTGGTAATTTCCGCTAACATCCCAAACGAAATTTCTTCTCTTGGAAACCTACAACTTAACGGAGTTCCCGTAACTGGAGATATAGTTTCCGGAATTGACATCGGCTCGATAGCCCCGTCTGTAACGAAATCGGTTACCTTTGAGGGAAAAACACAGACAATTTCAGCAAGCGCCACAAAACAAGCGACGGCCACCAGCAACGTTTCGGGGGCGACGCAGTCAGATATAATATCAATCAGTCTTATTCCTGCAACCGCCGCAATACCTGCCGCAGTCTCTAAGGCTCCGGCAACATCAGGCTTCTGGGGATTTTTAGGAAAATGGTACTTATGGATTTTAGGAGCGCTAGTACTCATATTCCTATTTATAATGGTATTCAAACGATTTTCTTCAGACGTATAACTAGCACATAAACAAACAGCCCGTAGACTTTAATAGTTACGGGCTGTTTTAGTGAAATTTTATCTACGTTTAACCTGTCGAGGCGCAAAAAAAGAACCCCTTAGACATTTAGGGGCTATATTAAATTATCTGATCTTTAAAACCATGGCCACAGGCAAAGCAGCCGTGCCAAAATTTTGGCTATTAAAGTATCAACCCTTTTACCTCTGAGGTTAAGGGAAATTTTTTCTTCGCCCTTAAAGACCGTGGCGATACCGCCGATATGCATGCGTGCGTAATCGTACCGCTCCGGATAAAGAGGCGTCCCATCTTTACGGATATGAAGCCAGCCATTATCGTTTCTAGCCACTGCTAAACCGTATTTGGAAAATAATCCGACAAACGGATAGATATCTGCCAACTCCTCTATTGTTCTCTCTCTCATACAGGCTCCTTCGGGGGTTTTATTGTCAGTGAACTGCTTGTTTTTTAACATATTGATACATCAATGTCAACGTCTTTAAATATAGCAGAAAATTGGTTATTATGAACTATTAAATAATAGCGACAAATGATTGGAATTTTTGACTCCGGTGTAGGAGGCTTAACCATCGTCAAAGAAATTTTTAAGTATCTGCCCGAGTATCAAATAATCTATTTTGGAGATACTGCGCGTCTTCCTTACGGCACAAAGGGAGCTTCTTTCGTTAAAAAATATTCCGAGAAAATAACAGACTGGCTTTTACATAAAAAGGCGAAGATCATTATTATTGCCTGCAACACCTCCTCGGCTTGGGCATCAGATACGCTGAAGAAAAAGTTTAAACCGACTCCAGTTTTTGAGATGATAGCCCCGGCGGTGGAAGAGGCATTATATACCACAAAAAATAAGAAAATAGGAATTATCGGAACCCCGGGAACAATAAAGAGCAATGCATATCAAAATAAGTTGTTAAAGGCTGATCCAACCTTAGAAATATTTTCCCAGGCGTGCCCTTTGTTTGTGCCGCTGGTGGAAGAAGGGCTATTGGATGATAAAATAACCATAGAAATAATAAAAAAATACCTGGACCCGCTAAAAGACAAAGGAATAGATACATTAATTTTGGGCTGTACTCATTATCCGTTATTGAAAAGTGTGATTGAAAATACTATTGATTCCGGCATTAAGGTTATAAACCCGGCAGAAAGTTTGGCGAAAGAGGTTAAAAAATATCTGGAAAATAACCCGGCCATGGCGAAAAAAATAAAAAAGGGGATTGAACATAAATTTTTCTTTTCCGACGAACCATACAACCTGGAAAAAATCAGCCATCTTTGTTTCAACAAGAAAATTATTCCGATAGTGAAAGACCCTTTTAACGTTTAGACATATGATTAAAGCTGTAATATTTGACTACGGAGGGGTGATAAAGGTAATGCATCCGATTTCAATGGACATAGCTACGATTTACAATATATCGGAGGAAGCGGTAAGCGAAGCCAAAAAAAGGACAGCTCCATTTTTTAGCCTTCTGCAAAAGGGACTTATCACTGATAAAGATTTTTTGGAAGAAGTCTCAAAAGCATTGAATAAGGCTTCTCCGAAAAACTGCACAGAAATAGCTGAAAAACTCTATAGCGAATCATTTGCGTTCTATCCTGAAATGATGAATTTTGTAGAGGAGTTAAAAAGTAAAAAAATAAAGACCGCAGTATTATCCAATATTCCGGAGTTTCAGGCAGATATAATCAGAAAAAATAATGGATATAAGGGTTTTGATGTTGTAGTCCTGTCGTACAAAGAAAAACTGGAAAAGCCGGAACTGGATATTTATATTTCAACGCTAAAAAAATTGAAGCTTAAACCGGACGAGTGTATTTTTATAGACGATAAACAGGCAAATCTTTTGCCGGCAATAAGCCTTGGAATGAAAACAGTGCTGGCTGTTAATCCAAAACAAATTGCAAATGATGTTTATTCAATTATAGAATCGGAAAATGAAAAATCTATTTAAAAATAAGAAAGTTCTAATAATGGGCCTGGGCCTGCATGGCGGAGGAGTTGGCGTTGCCAAGTTTTTTTGCAAACAAAAAGCCGATGTTTTAGTCACAGATTTAAAGACTGAAGAAAAACTTAAGGACTCCATAGAAAAACTTAAAGGGCTAAAAATAAAATATGCATTGGGCGGTCACAGAGAAGAGGACTTTATTTCTGCAGACTTAATTATCAGGAATCCTGACGTTCCCGCAACATCTCCATACCTGGAAATTGCCATAAAGAACAATATTGCAATCGAGACTGATGTAAGCTTGTTTTTAAAACTATCAAAGGCTTTCATAATCGGAGTAACGGGAACAAAAGGAAAATCCACAACCTCATCTTTAATTTATCATTTACTAAAACAAAGGTTTAAAAGAACATTTTTAGCAGGCAATATCGGCATTTCTCCCCTGGAACTGTTACCTGAAACAAAAAAGGGGGATAAGGTTGTTTTAGAGCTTTCAAGCTTCGAGCTTGAGGGCTTAACCCAAAGCCCAAGCATTGCCGTAATAACCAATATCTTGCCGGACCATCTTAACAGATACGGCACAATGGACGAGTATATAAAGGCTAAAAAAATAATTTTTAAGTACCAAAAAAAGAGCGACTTTTTAATTTTAAACGGAGATGATCCGGTTGTCAGAAATTTTTCGAAGGAAGCGCCGTCAAAAGTTATTTTCTTTTCTATAGACGACAAACCGAAAGGGATTAGTCTTGATAGCTTTAAGCTTTTTGGCAGTCATAATCTGTCTAATCTTTTTTCCTCAATTGAAGTTGCAAAAATTTTAAAAATAGCTCCTAAGCTTATAGAAAAGGGCTTGAGCAGTTTTAAGGGGGTTCCAAGCCGCCAGGAATTTATCAGAGAGGTTAGCGGGGTAAAATATTTTAACGATACAACCGCAACGATGCCGGACGCCGTGGTTGTTGCAATCCGCGCCTTTCTGGAAAATTTTCCGGACTCAAGACTAATCTTAATATGCGGAGGACAAAATAAGGGCCTGAAATATAATGATCTGGCGGAAATAATCAGAGAAAGAGTTGATGAGCTGGTCATGCTTCCGGGAACCGCATCTGATAAAATAAAAGAAAGCCTCAACGGATATACGAGAGTGCATGATGTTTCCTCAATGCAGGAAGCCGTAAAAACAGCAAATAAACTGGCCGAGAAGGGCGACGTTGTTATACTTTCTCCCGCAGCTGCCAGCTTTAATTTATTTAAAAACGAGTTTGATAGAGGAAATCAATTTGTCGAGGCAGTTAAAAAGTTATCAAAATAACAAATGAAGGGGCATTTTAACTATTTTTTGTTTTTCCTGATGATTTTCGTGGTTGGGTTCAGTTTTTTATTTCTGGCGTGTCTTTCATCGTCAGCTTCTTTACAAAGATTCGGGAATACAAACTATTATCTTTTTCACCAAATAATTTTCGGCCTTTTACCGGCGGTCGTTTTAGGATTTGCCGCTTACAAAGTCTCATTGCCCCTGCTTAAAAAATGGGCTCCATTGATAGTCTTAATTAATATACTGGCCTTGTTTCTTGTTTTTTTGCCAAAAATAGGCACCCATGCCGGCGGAGCAACAAGATGGATTGGAATAGGGAGTTTTACCATACAGCCGTCTGAATTTCTAAAAATTACCGCTATTCTGTATTTGTCAGCATGGATTGCATCTAAATTATCTGATGCACCGGCTAAAGACTGGAAATCCATCACAAAAAAAGGTTATCATAACGTAATATATATTTTTGTACCTTTCATAGTGTTTCTTGGATTGATTTCCGTGGCTTTGTTCCTGCAAAAGGACGCAAGCACGCTCGGGATTATAGCCATTACCTTGCTGGTATTGTACTTCTCGGCAAAAACCCCGCTGTGGCACACGCTGTTAATCATAATAGCCGGCGTTACGGCACTTTTGTTAATGGTAAGATTCGAGCCATATCGTCTGGACCGCTGGTTTATTTTTTTACACCCCAGTGCAGACCCTTTAGGAAAAGGCTTGCAACCCCTCCAATCTTTAATTTCTCTGGGATCAGGAGGAATCTTCGGCAAAGGACTTGGCATGTCTACCCAAAAATTTGGCTTTTTGCCTCAGGCAATGGCTGATTCTATTTTCGCGATAATAGGAGAAGAGACCGGGGCCATAGGGTGCATCGCCTTGATTATAATCTTCGGTTTATTTTTCTGGCTGGGCATACAAATTTCCAAAAACTCAAATGACAGATTTTCAAAAATGACCGCCATAGGCATTGTTTTCTGGATAACATTACAGGCTTTTATAAATATATCATCCGTTGTCGGAATCTTTCCGCTGGCGGGCATTCCTTTGCCATTTTTTTCATATGGAGGATCCCATTTGATAGTTGAATCAATCGGCATAGGACTTTTATTAAATATTTCAAAAAATACATAGTCATGAAAATATTATTTACAGGCAGCGGCACGGGCGGACACGTTTTTCCGCTTGTGGCCATCGCAAGAGAAATAAGAAGAATTTATCCGAAAAAAGATTTGGAGTTTTATTATTTAGGTCCAAAGGATGAATTCAGCCTGATAATGCTGTCGCAGGAAGATTTTAACATAAAAACAATAATTTCCGGCAAGGTGAGAAGATATTTTTCCTGGGAAAATTTTATTGATATTTTATTTAAAATACCGTTTGGTATAATCCAAAGTTTTTTTCTGCTTTTATCAATAAAACCTGACTTAATTTTCAGCAAAGGCGGATCAGGATCTATTTCTGTTACATATCCTGCAAGATTTTTAAGAATACCTGTATTTATACACGAGTCAGACGTTGTCCCGGGATTATCCAACCAAACTACTGCGAAATGGGCGAAAAAAATCTTCACATCATTTCCAAAAACAGAATATTTTGACCCGGAGAGAACAACGCTGACAGGTAACCCAATAAGAAAAGACATTTTGGACGGGGACAAGGAAAAAGCCGTAGAGATATTTAATTTAACTCTTTCAAAACCGATATTTTTAATAATGGGAGGCTCTCAGGGAGCTGAAACAATTAATGATTTTGTTTTGAGAATTTTGAATGACTTGTTAAAAGATTACGAGATAATACATGTTACCGGCACTCAAAATCTGAAAGAAACCGTGGCTGAAGCCCAGGTCGTAGAAGACAAGGATTTGGACAGATATTATCATCCCGTCGGATTCCTGGACGAAGAAAAAATGAAACATGCATACAAGGCGGCAGACCTGATAATATCCCGTTCGGGCTCAGGATCAATCTTCGAGATTGCAGCAGTCGGCAAGCCAAGCATAATGATTCCGCTTCCTTCAGCAGCAGCCGATCATCAGTCAAAAAATGCATACGCATATTCGGAAACCGGAGCATGTATGGTGATTGAGCAGGAAAACTTGACCCCAAATTTCTTTATGGAAAACATTCAATTATTATTTTTGCATCCTGAAAAATTAGAAGAAATGAAACAAGCCGCTTTAAGTTTTGCAAAACCGCTTGCGGCTCGCGCAATTGCCAGAGAAATGCTAGAATTTTTAATGTTAGATTAAAAAACACTATGACTAAAAAACAGATCCGCCAACCGGCGGGAAAAAAAGTACGAACCAGAATCGCACCGTCTCCAACCGGACCGGCTCATATCGGTACCGCGAGGACAGCTTTGTTTAATTATTTGTTTGCAAAACAAAACAACGGCGATTTTATTTTGCGCATTGAAGACACCGACACACAACGCTCAGAACAAAGATGGACGGATGAAGTGATAGAACAATTAAAATGGTTGGGGATTGAATGGGATGAAGGCCCGGACATTGATGGAAAATTCGAACCGTACAAACAATCGCAAAGATTGGATATTTATGAAAATTATTTAAAAAAACTTCTGGAAGAAAAAAAGGCGTATTATTGTTTTTGCACGGAAGAAGAGCTGGAAAATAAAAGACAGGAACAGCTGAGCAGGGGAGTAGCGCCAAAATACGACGGCACATGCACGCATCTGTCTGCAGCAGCCGTAGAAAAAAAGATGGCGGAGGGAAAAAATTCCGTAATAAGATTTAAAGTTGAAAATAAAAAAATTAAGTTCCATGATTTGGTCCGCGGGGAAGTGGAATTCGATACAGGACTTCTGGGGGATGTAGTGATTGCGAAAAACTTAAAATCTCCTTTATATCATTTTGCGGTTGTAGTTGATGACTTTTTAATGCAGATAAGCCACGTGATACGAGGTGAGGAGCATTTATCCAATACTCCGCGCCAGATACTGATACAGGAGGCTTTGGGCTTCTATAGGCCATTATATGCTCATTTACCGCTTATGCTGAATATGGATAAAAGCAAGATGTCTAAGCGACAGGGAGATGTTGCAATTTCCGACTACCACAAAAACGGATATCTGCCAGAAGCCTTAATTAACTTTATGGTTTTGCTTGGCTGGAACCCCGGAACAGAAAAAGAAATGTTCACCCTTTCTCAGCTTATAAAACAATTTTCCATAGAGAACGTACAAAAGGCCGGTGCAGTTTTCAATATACAAAGATTAGATTTTCTAAACGGTCTTTATATCCGCGAAAAAGCAATCGAAAAATTAACCGATCTTTGTGTGCCGTATCTCAAAGAAGCCGGGCTTTTGGTTGTAGGACAAGTTTCTCAAAATACATTACAAAAAATTATCGAGGTTTCTAAAACCAGGATGAAAAAATTGTCGGAAATTGTTGAGCTGTCAGATTTTTTCTTTCAGAACAAGCTGAGCTATGACAGAGATTTATTAAAATGGCAGAAGATGGAAGACAAAGACATAAAAGACTCACTGGTTTTCTCTGAGAAAACATTATCCGGAGTGAAGGAGTGGACTCTTAAAGGACTGGAGACGGAAATGTTTGCGGCCTCAGAAAAATTTAATAAAGAAAAAGGTTATCCAGAGAAGGGTAAGGGCTTCTTATTATGGCCATTACGCGTTGCCTTGTCAGGAAAAAGCTCCTCGCCAAGCCCGTTTGAGATAGCCGAAATTTTAGGTAAAGAGAAAACAACAAAACGCATTGAAGACGCCATAAAACTGCTTTCTTAGTTTTTATTGTGCGACAGTATTATTTACATTAAATTACATAATTAAAAATGCAGCAAGAAAAAGGTTTTATAAAATATATTGTAATTATAATAGTAATATTAGTTCTGGTATTTTTGAGCCAGCAGGCATATACCAGGGCAACCGGTAAAACCCTTATTTCTGCAGCCATGAACCAGGTGGACGCCTATGCCACGAAAGGCTCTGATTGGGTCATGTCAAACGTCTATCCGAAAATAAGCGGAGAGGTACAAAAGAGGGGAGCGATCATACAAAATGAAGTCAATCAGGAAAAACAAAAAGTTTCAGAAAACATCGGACAAAAAATTCAAAATTATTTTTCCGGAATAACAAATAGTATTTTACATCCCGGACAAACAAATACCTGCCCGACTCCGGCCCCTGCAACCGCAACTAATTAAAAAGACGTACTTTGGGTCGTCTTTTTTTAGGCATCGCGTTGACAGTAGCCCGGGGGAAGGCTTATTATCAGGATAGAGGCAATGTCGCAAAATGTAGGTAAAGCGACATACCAAGTACAGGGTAAGCCAAGAGCCTATAAAAGAGCCTATAAAAGAGATACTTGGCATGTCGCTTTACCTTGAAAATATTTTACAACGTTTCTACAAAACATCGCAAAATATTTTCGGTAAATAATAATTACAAATATATTTCAAAATAATTATTTATGAAGGAATCTGCAGAGACAATTATAAGCCATATCCCCCACTTCATCGACTACTGTGAGGTTGAAAAAGGCCTTAGAAAAAACACCCAGGACAATTATCAGCAATATCTTCAGAAATTTGTAACCTGGCTAAAATCCAAAAATTTAGGCGAAATTTTGCCTCATCAGCTCACCTCTGAGCACATTTGGGACTATAGATTATACCTTTCCAGGACTCCCAGCCCGTCTACAGGCAAATTGCTGTCCAAGGGCACCCAGAACTACTATTTAATCGCTTTAAGGGCCTTTTTAGGCTACTTTGTGGCTAAAGACGTACTTTCGCTACCCCCGGACAAAATATCGCTCTCAAAGCCAGATAGGGGCTCAAAAAGCATAAAATTCCTCACACTAGACCAAGTTAGCAAGCTTTTGGCCTCTATTGAGCCAAAAGATGATATAAGTATCAGGGACAGGGCTATTTTAGAGGCTTTTTTCTCAACCGGGCTTAGAATCGCCGAGCTTACTGCCTTAAACCTTGAACAGTTTAACAGCTTAAAGGACAAAAAGGATATGGAGCTAGGCGTAATTGGTAAGGGTGGAAAACCACGAGTGGTTTATTTTTCGGAACGCGCACTAAACTTTATCAGAAAATATTTGGAAATAAGAAATAGTTCCAAACACATCAATCAAAAAGCATTATTTATAAACTTTAGGGACAAAAAAGACGACGCAGATGCCCGCCTAACACCAAGGTCCATTGAACGTATGGTAAAAAAATATGCCTTGCTTTCTGGCGTACCGATTTTCACAACCCCGCATACACTTCGCCATTCTTATGCCACCGATTTACTAAATCAAGGAGTTGACCTGCGTAGCATCCAAGAATTTCTTGGCCACAGTAATATCGCCACAACTCAAATCTATACGCACGTCACAAATAAAAGATTGCGAGACATACACCACCAATTCCATTCAGACCCGGACAAAAAATAAAACAAATCAAAAAGAGGGCTCAGTTCCCTCTTTTATTTTATCCACTTTGTCGCACAATAGAATGCAACATGTATATTTTTTAACAAAAAAAGACCGCCGGACATGCCTGCGGTTTAAGGAATATAAAATTTTTGAAGAAATTGTCACCAACAGAATCAGCGCATTAAGGCTGCAAAAGTATCCATTTGAGCGTTAAGCTTTTCCTGGTCCATGATAAGGCACATTGCTCGTGCAATCAGTTCATCTGGAACCTCGACCTCGCCAAGGATGGTGCATCCGAGAACGTTAGAGCCCTTGCAAGCAATTACGTTCTTGTTAATTATGGTTATGGCAACCCCTATTGGTTCGCCAACCACGAGGCGCCTGACCTTTCCACTGGGCCGTCTGGGCATTCCAGGATTCCCGAGTCCGTCATAAATATCCTGCTCGACAAGCATAGCTTTCATAGTTCTCCCTATTTACAAAGAGCAAACCATTTGCCCATAATAATACCTTACTATTTATTGTTCATTTGTCAAAAAAATCACGAATGGAGAAGTAATATCTATCAAAATAAAAAAGCCTGACAGAGTCCAGGCTTGAGACATATTAGCTTCTGAGCTACTCAATATATGTTTTCTCTTTTCTTTCTAGATCAATAAGTAGGGCTGTTCCCTTGGCGATTGAATCGCCTTTCAGGGGCATTCTAAGCTTGTGTTCACCAATAAACGGAGGAAAGGCTTCCGCATAACCGCTGTGGGTAACAAGGATAAAAATATCGGGCTGTGGAGACTGTTCCTCCATTGTTTCCCAGATCATTTCAAACGCCTCATCCAGCTGACCGGCCCACACCATTCCACCTTCTCCTGTCCATAATAGGACGTTGGCCATAAATGGTATACCTAATCTTCTGGAGATTATTTCTGCGGTCTGTGTGCCACGCAATGACGTACAAGAAATAATTGCCACGGTTTTGCCGACAACTAGTGCTGCGATTTTTTCCGACAGTAGTCCCACCTTAGACCGCCCTTCCTCGCAAAGCGGCTCGTCTAACCCACCGCTGTCCTCGTTGTCTTTACCATGCCTGACAATGATTACTTTTTTCATAAAAACCCTTTTTGATAAGAAAAACTATTGTTAACGAACAAAGTGTAATTTCAAATTAATTCATATGGGTTACATTGTCAAACAAAAAACCACCTCATCCGCCAGTGGGCGGAAAAAGGTGGCTTTACATTGTTTGATCTGTGGCGGAAAACGGGATTATTTGGTGTGCAGTAGGCAGTCGCACGGTTTTTTCTTGAGAATAATTTTTTGCTCTTTTATGGTATTGATAAATATTTTTTGACTTCCTGATCCTACGGCAAATTTTTTATCTAGTGGCGTGTGGTGGTTGTAGCCACGGCGCTCAAACTCCTTAACTAGTTCTTGGTGGCGCAGATATAAAGCTTTTTGTTTGCCAACCCAACGCAAGGTTTCCGGATGTCTGGAGTATCCGCCCTTTCCTTTGTGCTTAGTTAAGATATTCCAAAGCCCATGCAGTTCGCGGTGTTCTGCCAGCAGGTGTCGGCGGCATAAATGTTTTGGATGTATATCCCAGACTCGCATATATATTTTGTTATATTATCTGACGTCGTTTCATTTCCCAAAAACATTTGGCGGTAGCCTCTACGTCGGCCATGGCGTTGTGAGAATCTTCAAATTCTTTCCCAAATAATTTCATATGGAGCTCTGAAAGTTTGGGCCACTTATAGCCTCCCCTATTCGTATTTGGAATTGCACAAAAATTTGTGGAAATTTCCATATTACAAATTCTGTCTTTAGCAGCAATAAAATTTGGCATATTACTTCTTAATAATTCGGCGCCGACAATCATTTGATCAAAACTCATGTTATGAGCAACCAGGAATTCTGCTTTTGCCGCTGAATCCTTAAATTCCCTCAAAACATCCTGTAACAAAGTCCCCTCTTTCGCGGCGCGGGCCGTGGTTATGCCGTGAATTTTTGAGGATTCAATTGGTATTTCAAAACCTTCCGGTTTTATTATAAAGTTACCACTGCTAAGTTTAACGCCGTCCTTACAAAGCATCCAAGCTATCTGCACCATTCTTGGCCAATTATTAAGATCATCTACCGGCGCGTTCCAGTTGCGAGGCAGCCCCGTGGTCTCTGTATCGAAAAACAAATAAGTTCCAACACTTTTTTTTGTATCTTTATACTTTTCGAAATTAAATGAGAGCGTCCTTTCAGATTCAAGCATAATTTTTTATTTTTTTATTAATCAAGCATACCAAAAAACCACCTCGATTGAAAGGTGGCTTTTTAGTTTTTTATATAACAATTGTTGGCGGAAGCTTTTGGTCACACTTAGTTCCGTTAATCTTAACAATCCTGCCCGGCGCACCGACAACGGTGCAATTGTCCGGCACATCGTGCATTATAATTACGGTCTCTGCTCCAATCTTTACGTTGTTTCCGATTTTAATAGGTCCAAGCATTGTGGCGTGTGCGCCTATCATAACGTTATCTCCAACGGTTGGATGTCGCTTCCCGATATGATTACCGGTGCCACCTAAAGTAACGCCTTGGTACATCACACAATTTTTCCCTATTACCGCAGTCTCTCCTATAACCACGCACATGCCATGATCAATAAAAAAACCTTTGCCGATAGTGGCGCCCGGGTGTATTTCAATCCCGGTCAGAAACCTCATAATTTGGCTGAACAATCTGGGTAAAAATGGAATACCTAAGCTATAAAGAGGATGAATAACATATCTGTGCATTATTATGCAGTGCAAACACGGGTACAAAATCACCTCTGTCCACTTGAACCGCCCGGCTAGCGCCGGGTCATTGCGATAAATTACCCTAAAATCTTCAAACATATTATTTTACGCTAACATATAGTCTACCGTAGCGTCTGAAAATATTTTCATAGTATCAAATATTTTCATTGTGGGATGTTTAGGTATAAGCAATTGCAGGTCTGTGCAGGCTAAGACTACGCAATCAACCTTCTTGCTCTCAAAACTGTCGATAATTTTAACTAATTCCTCCCTATCTCTATTATTCTGTTGACCCATAACTAAATTATAGATAAACTTACCCATTTTTTCCTGCTGCAAATCATTCGGTGACTCAAACGCAATATTATTTTCAGTAAATGCATCTTCGTACAATCTGTTCTTGATGGTTGCTGAGGTTGAAACAATCCCGACTTTTTTCATTTTATTATCTTTCAAAAACCTCACCGTTTCTTCCACAATACTTAAAACAGGAATTTTAACTGATTTTCTTAAATCATTAATAAAAATATGCAATGAGTTGCAGGGCATTACAATAAAATCTGCTCCGCTCTTTTCCAATCGTTTAGCTTCTTCTATCAGAAAAGGCAAACACCTCTCAATGCCTACATTTTTTGAGATGGCATCTTCCTCTATTTGATATGGCAAGGGCACGCTTGAAATAATAATCAATGGTCTGTTGGTTTTATCTTTTTTCTGACAGGAAAAAATAACATCCAAATAAAATTCAGAAGTTGTCTCCGGCCCAAGCCCTCCAATTATGCCTAGTTTTTTCATATTTCTATCCTATCAAAAAACCACCTCAATTAAAAGGTGGTTTTTAATAATCCGGCTTATGTCAGTTTATGTATATTTCCCGACGATATGTCGCATAATTAAATTGTCCGCATTCTTTAATCGACCTACATTTCATATTTGAGTACCAACCATTATTTCAAAGTCGCCATCTTTATTTTTAGTGACTCCCTGTCCTCTCATTGGAGGCATAGTCAATGCCTGATTTATGCCAATAACTGTAAAACCTTTTTTCTCAAGATAAATTTTGGTTTCGTTGGCGAAATCGAAAGCCTCAGCATCTCCCATTGCGGCAGTAATTATAATTTTTTTATCTTTTTCCAAATAACTCTCTAATTGGGCACCAATACGTTCATCTACATGTCGCGCCTGTTTCCCGAATTGATAAAAATTATTAGGCCCAAACACGTTATTTTGATTTACATCCATAAATATTTTATAAAATATTTTTAATCAATTCCCAAATAAAACTACCGACCACACTTAAAATAATCCCCATAATAACGCCCTCTCCTCTAGCTTTCCAGATTACCTTATTTGCACGAAAATAGTTGTTCGCACCAAACACATTTTTTTGATTTAAATCCATATTTTTTATTTATCATTTAATTTTAATTGGCTAAAAATCTCTGATATCTTTTTTGTTAAGTATTGATAGCGCGATCCTATTATGTCCAGCTGAATTGGAATACATACCAGCACTTAAACCGGAAGCTGGACCAGAAGAAACCTTCCAAAAATTTATATTTAACTTATTATCATCCCTTGCCACCTCCAATAATCCTTTCAGCTTCTTTATAATTTCGTCTTGTTTTAATTCTGGGTGATCCGACAAACACATTGCCAATAAGGTATGCAGAGAAAATACTCCCGTTGTCTTGAAAAGCGCATAGTTTTTTTTATCATCAAATGCGTCCGGATAGACAGTTTCTACCATCTTCCAATAACTGTCGATTAATTTCTTGCAATCTTCAACAATTTTATGCCCATTCGATTTTTTTTCTCCTGAAGCATATTCCCAGTGCTTAAATTGTCCAATAAAAAATGGTTGCAAAGATTTTATAAAAGAATTCTGAGTAATAACTCTCTCTTTTTTGATATCTTTATCATCATCAGGCAGGGCTATTAGTCTATACCATATCGAGCGTTCGTCCTTATTTAATTCATCAACAACAGTGACGGCAGGTAGTTGCCATTTTTTGTTTTCTCTAACTATTCTTGTTCCGTCATCATTTTTAGCTATTTCAACATAAATTCTTTGGGCCAAATCTGCCTTAACTCCTTTTTGTCTATCATTAATAACAAAAAACTGTTCTACCTCCTCCTTATATTTAAAACCCGAAAGAATAATTATAGGAATTTCAATATACCCGTATAGACTAGATAATTCGTCCTTATCAGCAATATCTTTGAATGCCTCTATTCTGTGCTGACCGTCTATCACAAAGAGGGTCTGATCAACTATTAACTCACCAAAATCTTTATTTTTGCCTTCATACGACCTAAATTTCAATGGCTGTCTAGCGCTAACCAAAATTGCGGTCGGGAAAATAGGATTTTCTACTTCTCCTTGTAAATAATTTTTTATCTTACCAATTCTTGTTGGGTCGGGTGCTCTTTGGTAACCCTTGAGACCCGCTGCCTGATCGTGGCTCCATTTATGTATTTTAAAACGAGCATCTCTATCTACGCTACCCTTCTCTAAAACATCCTTCATTTTTATCTTTCCAACAAAAATTTGATGGTCTGTTGGGTGCTTTTGCGTAGTCTGCACTACGTCTATAGTATATTGTTTCATAATTGTTTTTATTTAATAACTTTTACTTTCAGATCTAACTATATATTATTATATACAAGATCAGCTGTCAATACCCACATATTTAAAATAAAAAATCGCGAGGAGGTCGCGATTTTTTATACTCTAGATTATATACAATCTTTCTTAATACCTTTTTATTTGCCAGATTTAGTGCGATTATCTTGTTTACACAATATCTGACAGTTTGTAGAAATTGTTTTTCCGCCTTCGTGCCAAGGCCTGATATGGTCAGCCTCCATTTCTTCTATCTCAAAATGTTTTTTACATTTTATGCATTCACCTTTTTGTTTTTCATATGCCTCTCTTTTTTGTTTGTCAGTAAAAGATCTAATATTTAGATATTTTTCATTTCGAGTTAGAACATACGGATAAATACCAGATTTTTTAGTAACATCTTCATCCTGCATTAATTTAGTTACCTCTTTCTCCAATTTCTTTGAATCAAGGTTTTTATCTTTAAACTCATTATACAACTCTCCCCATTCTACATTGCCCATCTCTCTCCGATAATTTATAAACGTTGCCCTTGCCCATGCAATTACGTTTTGAAAATATTCCCATAATTTATCAGCATTTCTATCGTGTTGATGTCTAGCCATATAGTCTCTTATGCCGCCATAATTAATCCATGAAAGCGCGACTTCTAAATATTCTTGTCTGATAGGAGAACCATTGACCAGCTGACCACCATCATTTGCCAACAAATATGCTGCGCAATTTGTCTTACTAAATTTTAATTTAGCGTCAGAGAGCCACGGCCCAGTATAAACGGCATTACGGATTTCTTGATCAGTTAATTTTTCACCGGCAATATTAATAATTCTAAACCAATCCAATCGCTCTTTATCTGTACCCTCGCAGAAATAAATCATTAATTCATAATCCAAAATTTTATCCTGCTCTTCTTTAATTAAATTATGAAAAAAACGATCATTAAGTGAAAAGTCTCCGTTTATATATTGCCCTATGCTAATAGTACGCTGTTGTCCATCTAGCACCTCGTAGCCGCCGTCTTCCCTGACCATCCAATACATAACATTTAGTGGAAAGTTATTTTTGATTGTTTCCACCACAGCATTGCGTTGTTCTGGTTTATACACAAATTCTCGCTGATATTTTGGGCGGATATCAAGCTTACCACTATATGCCACCACCCCCTCCTCGGCGCTATCTTTATAGCCGGCAACCACCTTACGAATTGGAATTTTATGCAAATTAATTTTCATACTAGCTCTTTCGTTTAATGATTATTCTTCCGTAGTAACCTTTTTTATTTATAATTGGTCCATATTCTAGCGTTGTCTTCCCGTTGGGTCTAATTTGTTCTGTTTTTGCGGCTCCCAGCTCTTTCCCGAGTGGACCGGATATTAATGCCCCTAGAATCTCGAATTGTTCGGGGTCATATTTATCCAAAAAAGTTATCGGTACACCCATCGCACCGTCGTAGTTCATTGGGATTTCAGTAGTTACGTCAACGTTAATGGCGTCATAGTTGTCATACTTTGAATATTCCCTGGATGTATATTTTTTATAAAGCACTAATTTTTCATGACGCTCTTCGTAATCTAAGTTCGTAAACCAGCGCACACCTTTGACGCGAATATATTTATAGCCATTACTGTCAATCCTGTAACTAGCGGCTTCTAGGGGGTAATCGTCTGGTACGCGAAATTCACGATCACCGCTATGGATACTTGAACCAAACCAAATTTTATTGTTTCTAATCAGCGGAAAAACCTCTTTATAGGTAATCGCATTAACATTACCAATAATTAAAAACTTCTTCTCATGCTCCATTAACTGCGCCATATACTCGCGAAAAAGCGAAAACGGCGGATTAGTGACAACTATGTCAGCTTGTTTTAATAATTCGATACATTCATTACTGCGGAAATCGCCCGCACCATCTAAGGGCGTAACAATATTTGCATTTTGCTTCAATAGCGATTTTACATCTGTAAGATCGATAGCACCGTCTTTGTTGGCATCCGGCACCTCGCTGATTTCAATCTTAAGCGGCTGTTTACCTTTTGACCCTTTTATCTCAAGCAACGACAATTGTCCTCCAATAATTGGTGAACCGGAATAACTTGTGGCAATCAATTTTTTCAATTTCAGTTCCTTAAAGTTGGCAGCAAAATACTTAAAAAAATTACTCTCGAAAGGATCATCACAATTGCAGTAAACAACTTTGCCATGAAATTGTTCTTTGTAATGCTTTAGCTCTTTTTCAATATCAACAAGCTGAGTATAGAACTCATCCTTCTTGGCTTGGCCTGCTTTGTGTAAATTTTTATTCGATGATTTCTTTTCCATGTTTCTATTAATTAAATTTACTCCTTTTTTGATAAAGTTTCAATCTAATTAAAAAGCCGAGCATAAACACGACTTTTTCCAATCTGTCGCATAATAAAGTTATCCAATTTTGCAACCTCTCACAATACTAGAGCATTGAAAAATATCTTATCACTAGATGAATTTTGCGCAGTTGAAAAAAACTTAAGATTCTCATTGTTTTCGAATATTTTTAAAAAAATACTACTTGTTATCTCGTTTAAAATAGAAAGATAATCGGTTGTATACATATAATCACCGATCTTATGTATCTTTTTTTTATGGAGAATTTCCTTTTCAACATTGTCTCCATGCAAAAATTTACTCCTAATATCATACCCGTGTTTAAGATCTTCGAAAACTTTCTCTCTTTTTACTTTATCCTCGGTATTCGGATATAGAAGATATGCAGACCTGATTCTAACCTTATAAGATATGTCACTATGATCGTCTCTATCCGAAAAAAGACTTTCCAATACAACAAAATATAAAATCAATTTCATTAAATGCCAATCGGTGTCATATGCAATTCTATAAAATCTTAAAGCGTTATTTAACCGTGAATATTTATTAGGATCAATAGTGTCTGGGATAGTATTATATTCAATGGCTTTTAGTATATTTTTTAATCTAAATAAATCACCTTTACCCAAATATGAAAGATTGTCTCTATCTGTATATACGTCATTACCTGATCGAGATGCGTCGAAAAATATTGTTGGACTTGCTGAGTCATCATAACTGAGCGACATAAAATTGTCACATCTTCTACGCGTCAAAAGCCTGACGGCGAGACTTAAATTGTAAAATTTGTTTAATGATTCATAAATATTATTTAATGATCTCCTTTTTTCCAGGGAGTGCAAAACAAAGGTTCCATAAGATTCGATATTCTTGAAAAGGTTGCCCGTGTCAGCCCAGTCTTGTTTCAAATGTTTTATGTCTTCCCTATTACCGTCAAATGGTAACAGAAACACATCTCTGTCAATTTCTAATGGACTAGCAACGCCTTGAAAATCGAACTTAAAAGATTTTAGGTATCCTAATGTTTTAGTAATTTTTTCATTTTTCATCAATAAAGACATAAGCGAGGGCTATTGTAGCCTAGTATATTTTTAGATTATTACTTCAATTTACTCTTTTTTTGGAAGGATTCAATACAATGTCGGAAAATATATGTTTCACGACAAAAAATAATAAAAAAGCGCTGATTCGGGGTGGAATCTAGCGCATGGGGGCTGGGGGAACGGCGAAGCGATGTCGGAAAAAGATAGCTGCAGATGTATCTGCAAACGACTGCTCGGCCGCGAAAAGATTACGCAGCCTTGTTACTTCAGCCATGGATGTTTTTCTGACAACAACGGGAAAGCAGTAGTATCGGACAGCTTGTCCCGGCTTGCTCTTTTTTTCGTTGTGCTTGGTCACGGGGTGATCCTTTTCTTTTAAAAAAATCGGCCGACGATGACGATTTTATCGTTGTCGACAACTTGAAGCCCCGTAGGTGTTTTCACAACCCATTGGTGGACTTTAACACGTATGTTTCCACTTGGAGCTGCAATCAGCAGATCGCCGCCGGGGCAAGTGGCACTGGTGTCACATTCGGTAAAAGAAGACATCCCAACAACCATTGGCCCGTGTCCGCACCATTGCATTGCTTCAAACCCATCGATAGTTTTTGACATGTTCCTCTCCGGCGTTACAAACTTTTCCGACTCACGAATGCCGGCGTAGCCACCGCGCGAGAAGAATGAAACCGGCGAAGAGAAGGCCGCCTATGACCATCTGTCTGATGTCGAGTACCAAACCCACCAAGGTTACACCAATGGGCGCGACCATGGCGCGGAGGAATTTTTGCTTTTCGTTCATAATACGGAATCCTTTAATTTTCAAGCTGCAGGGTTACACTGAATTTACATTAGCAATAATTGCATCTTTGTCAACTAGTTATATTGTGTTATTTTAGATCATTAAAAGTAGCTGTTCGTATATATGTTTTACAAAATGTCTTTAAAAAAACAGACCCAGCGGAGGTCTTGCGACTTCCGGCTGGGTCCTGATGATGTTGCGGCTAGATTGCCTCTGCCAAAGACAACCACTCGTCTCTATCTTTTCCTTCTCGCTGCCTGGCGATTCCCTTCTCTGCGAGACGGCGAAGCTCAGAACTTTGGTCGGGGCCGAGACTCAAGGTCCGGATAATGCTTATCGCTACCTGAGCGATGATGCCGAACCCTTCGGCATACTGGGCCAGCGTATTGTGAACGTCGTCATACGTAACGGCCTTACCGTCAAGGACTAAACGCTGCAAGTCCCGGAACGTATAAATACCGCTGGCCGGACGAGTCACCGGAGACTCTTTGATGTCTTCAGTATCCACCCACTTGCCGCTCATTCGTGCTTCAGTTTCGTGGCGCTTTGCGATTTTGAGAGCCTTCTTGAAATCACGTATCGGCTCGCCGTTCACTCGGCAACCGCTGTCTGGGCTGCAGGCCTTGGACGGATCCATGTAATTATAAATAAAGAACACCAAAGCGTCGTTTCTTCCCCCGAAATTCAACCAGACTTCTTTACGGATGATTATCGAGGAACTTTGGCTTCCGTCCGGCGCCCAGAGATACGCGACCATATAGGTACCGGGGACATGATCTTCCGCAAACGCCTGCTCCGGCGAGTGAATTTTCTTGCAACGTGGGCATTTGATACCCTCCTCCGTCACAAGAAGCTTGCTGCAACTCGGGCAACGCACATCCCAGCTTCTTCTACTTTGGTTTCTGATGCTCGTAGGCATTCTGAACCTTCCTTTCTTTACCGCATTGTTTGTGTTGTCAACGACGAGGGAACACCCTCGCCACTATAATAACTATACAACATTTTATACATATTTGTCAATATTACGACTACCGCCTATTCATCGATACAGATTGTCGCACAATAAACTATTACTAAAATACCTATATTATCTTTTTTATAATAAAAAAGCCCCTATTTAAACGGGGCACTACTTGATGTTTTTTGAGGGTTCTCCCCATCCAAAAAGATGAAAGGTGCCATCCTTTTCGGTAATGGTAAAACTTTCCTCTAAGGCGGGGGAATTAGCCCTCAACACTACTTTGAATCTGTGGACAGTATAATAGCAAGGAAGTCCCGGATAAGACGGGCTAGGAATGCTTTCCACTTTTGGTGGAATACTAAATAACCGGTAGCCACCTCGGCCGATATGCAGCTCTTCTTTGATGCCGCGTACAACGGCTTCTTCGGGCGACTCCTTTCCCTTTATCTTTTCAGAAGGTTGTTGATTGCGCTTGCGGATACGTCCATCCGGCAGACGCTGGCTTAATTCAATCAGAGAGCCTCTTTCCGGACGATTTGGATCGCAGATAATCATCTTCGCTATTCCGACAACCCGGGAAATGCCCTTTTCGTCAATCACCAGTTGGCTTTCCTTTTTCCTGATTTCTTCAAGAAGATTGCTTACTGTCTTAGCCTTTCCCTTACCCCAGAGTTCGACATTGACGCCACATCCGTCGAGCGCTTTCTTCAAACCGTTTAAGTTGAGTAGCATTTGCCACCTTCTTTCTGCTCTCAAAGAGCTAATACATTAAACTACAACTTTTTAACAAATCTGTCAAACAAAAGCCGCCTCGGTTAAAAGGCGGCAGGATAACATCGTAGTATATCTTATAATTTATACTTATCTTTATAACGTTGAATGAAAATTCGCGTGTTTTCTCCCAGAGACATTTTTAAGGCCTCTTCAACGGTTACCCAAACATAACTGGAACCCTCTTTGTTAAGAATCACATCGCCACCCTTCGTTTTGCAGACGTAGTCAATCATTATCATATGACTATCTTTATTATAATACTCTTTACCCGAGACGTGCTCCTGTATATCGATAAACTCCATATCAAAAACATCAAGGTTGGTTTCTTCCTTTATCTCCCTCTTACAAGCCGCTTCCAGAGTTTCGCCAAGCTCCACATGACCTCCGGGAACAACATATTTTCCCTGCCATTTTGGCGAAGACACTAGAAACAACTTACCGTCTTGGTTAATGATTAAAGCACCGACAACGGGTTCCGGATATTTTTTATCTGACATAGTTTAACTTTATCAAAAAACCATCTAAATTAAAAGGTGGCCTGAGACTGTTTTCCGAGTAAATTAATTTATCAATTCCGGTTGATTTGCTTTGGCCTTTCCGGTTAACAACAGGATACCGATAAACAAAGGAACGAAAGAATAAAATTGCCATATTGTGGGCACATTTTTTAGTATCAGCCAAGCGAAAAAAATTGTCAGCAGCGGCGAGACGCTGGAAAGCGCGTTGGCCTTGGTTACTGAAATGCGGTGGATCCCCTCAATCCAAAATACCTTTGATAATCCCAAAAGAATAAACCCATTGATGAAAAAGAAAATAATTGAGGTTTTAATATCTCCAAACAAGGATATATGAGGAGCTGAGAATATGGCAATAGAAAATACGAGGACTGATACAATAATGCTTCTTATAAACATAATAACTTCGCTACTTACCTTTGCTCTTGCCCTTCGCTGAAAGAAGTTACCAAAAGGAGCGATAGCTGCCGCCACCAGGACGAGGATATCTCCTGTATGTATTTTTGTTCCGCTTGGCAGTAACACAATTAGAGCGCCCAAAACCAAAAGCACACATCCTGCTATATGCTCCACAGATAAATGCTCTTTCTTCCATATGTTGAAAAATAAAAATGAGAAGAACGCTTCCGTTAAAGAAATTATGCTTGCGTTGCCGGCGGTAGTATATTTGAGCCCGACGAAGAGAAGAAAATAATATAAAAATCCCAAAAATAATGTGGCCAAAAGTATATCCTTGATAGCTGACATATTTTTAACCTCATGCCACTTATGCTTTACAGACAGGAAAACAGCAAAGAAAATTGCCGCAAATAAAGAACTGCCCGCCAGCGAAATTAGCGGGGAAAGATTATTGTAGGAAATTATTGTGATTATAGGAAAAAAACTCCAAAGGATCGCTTCAGAAAATACAAAAATTTCTCCTTTCCTTTCTTTAGATAAAATCATATAAATTTTATCTTATCTTACCAAAAAACCACCCTCTCCGCCAGTGGGCGGAAAAAGGTGGCCTTAGTGGACGGGCACCGGAATGTCTAAATAAAAACGAACAAAAAGGCAAGCAGTCCGGTTAACGATATTTCCAGAAGCGGAGTAATACCTACGCCCAAAATTGTCGGCATAGAGCGCGAATACTGCCACCGCTTAAGCTTTACAGACACCCTTTCATCTATAAACGCGAAAATTAAGCCGATTAACAGGAAAACCAGCAATTGGCCATGATTCTCAAGAATATTTACATTTCTAAAAATCAAAACAGTTATCCAATAAAATAAAGTAACAAAAAACCCATCTTTCAAAGATGCTTTAATTATTAAGGGCACGTATTCTTTTAAAGGTAAATTTATACAGGTTTCATATAATTGGCTATGGCAAACTTCCCATAACAAATTAATAAAAAACCCGACTAAAAATATTTCTATAAATATATTTATCATAATTAAACAGTATCAAAAAACCGCCCAAATTAAAAGGCGGCTTTTGCAAAATTAATTCCAGGGGAATTTAAAACAGTCCTCATCGTATAGGCAATAATCCGCCTTTCCGTTTATTACAAAAGTTTTTATGCTTTTAGCGCCCTTCAGATATTTTAAAGCCGTTTTAAAGGTTGTTCCCGTCCTGCTGATGTCATCAACCAAAAGTATATTCTTATTTTCGAAGCCGGATTCCGGTTTTTTTATCAATTTAGGCCTATCAAATGCAACCCTATTTTCGTCATCCCTAAATCTTAGCCAGATCAGGTCTAAATCTTTTTTCAGCTTTTTAGAAACCAAAAATCCGGGAACCACTCCTCCCCTGCCTATTGCAACCACCAGGTCAAAATTATCAGCAAAGACAATCCTATCCAGCTTACTTTGAATTTGTTTCCAGGTTTTTGCTTCCATATCCGCCTATAATTTTTAATAATATGTAACCTCCTATTATTTCAAAAATTAATCCTGGATATCCCAAAACCAAATCGGCAGCAGACAAAGTAAGATTCCCGCTCAACAAATAAACAATTAATGACCCTACGGCTTGGTAACTTAAAACAATCAGCAAAAGGCTTAATAAGGATAATTTTCCGAGCTTTCTGGTAAAAAATCCTGCGGCCACCGCCAATAAAACTCCTTTTATGATTACTGACGGCAAAATAGCCAGCATCGGCATTCCTGTTAAAACAAAGCTAACAAGCGGTGAAAAAACTCCGGTTATAATCCCAACTTTCCAGCCAAATTTATAAGCACCGATAAGAACAAAGAAATAAATGGGAAGAAAAATTTCTCCGGCCAGATAAAAATGATGAAGCACATATGGGAACAAAACGTTTCCCACAATCAGCACCGCGGATGAAAGATATGTTTTATATTCCGCCAACCCTAAGTTTAAGTATAAAAATCCCGGATTTGATAATAAGCCTTTTTGAGTGTTTTCCATTTTTTTTTAATTTAAATTAATAAGCTCGTATTCTTTTTTCCCTAAACCCATAACAACGGCATGGTTTACCTGGTCTTCCGGATCAAACCCGGGTCTTATAAAATTATCTCTGCCCGCCAAATCAAGGCTGGCTTCTTCCAGAGCCACGACATCTTCAGAGAGTAAAATTCCTATATCTTTCATTATCGGCTCCATGGCTGAACCGTGACAATCACAAAACTTGGTGATATTTGTCAGCACATTTACAAAATAAGCCTTCCTGCCTTTTAAAACTGCCGCTGCATATTCTGCAATTTTCTCCTGAAGCTCTTTCCCTGTCTGAGACTGCCATGGGATTTCAATTGCCCCAACCGGACAAATTGAGATACACAGACCGCAACCTATACACTTTTCATAATTGATTTTTGCCTTCCCATTTTCCAGGGAAATTGCTCCTGCCGGACAATTCCTTACACACATGCCGCAACCTATACAAGTTTTAGGATTAGAGGCAATCTTAAAACTTTTATGCATTGCCATTTTCCCGCCCTTGCTTCCCAAACCCATTCCGATATTTTTTAAAGCTCCTCCGAAACTTGCGGCCATGTGCCCCTTAAAGTGCGAAATTGCAAGGATTGAATTAAACTTTTCTATGCCTTTGCCGATTTTAGCTTCTTTAAAATGCTTGCCGTCTATTTTTATTTTGACTTCCTCGTTTCCATTTTCTCCATCTAAAATTTCGATTGGAGCGAAATCAAATCCGTGATCCAGCGCAACCCTCTTATGGCCGGAGGCAAAAGATCTTTCACCTTTATACAAAACAGTGCATTCAACAAGCGCAAGGCTTTTTACCTTATCTTTTAATTCCGCACAAACAGCTTTTGTCAGATCGGGTCCTAAATATGTATTATTGCCTTTTTCTCCGAAGTGAACCTTAACTGCAAGATTATCCTGCGGACCGAAAACCTTGGAAACAATTCCCGCCACTTCCCTCCCTGCTTTTTCCATAACCTCGGGAGATTGATTTTCAATTTTATAAAAATATACCTTAGACATATTTGATTATTTTAATTACTTTGATTAATTATCTTATCAAAAAACCGCCTAAATTAAAAGGCGGTTATTTTTAGTATTTGTTTTAAAAACGTTGTTATGATAAAGGCAGATTTAAAACCCCAAAACCATTGTACCAGTCTTTTGAGGACGAGTTGATTGAGTCGTTGTGGTCTGTAGCCGATAAATCGGACCAAAGTAAATTATAATTATTAACTGCGGAGAGGCTTGTGTTGCTATCAGATAAACCGTAATAAAGTTTTGAAAAAGAAGCGCCCAAATAACTGCCACCGCTTATAACCCCGGTGTCCGACTGGACGGAGGTTGAGATAGAATCGGCGGGCACAAAATTTTTGGCTACGGCTCTGAGCGTGTATGTTTGAGTATTACCGGCGGCAATTATTTCTTCCCGGTTAAATGTTACAGCAACAGTATTGGCCGGTCCGACTCCGATACCCCCGCCGTTTATTAAACCGATATAATTGTAATTTACAACGGTCCCTATAGAAACGGCGCCGGTATAGTCGTTATTTCCTTTGAGAAGAGTAAAATTAGTTAAACTGGGTACACCGATGTTGGGATCGGTTATTGAAATCGAAAAAGTTAACTGTTTTATGGAAATATTTCCGGCCGGAGCAGCCTTTATGCTAAAAGTATAAAGGTTAACGGCCGATCCATTAGTTGCGCTCGTTCCTGATGAGATTGTAGTAAAAATAGGGATACTTTTAAACACATACAAACCATTTACGCTTATTCCTGCAGATGGCAATGAGATACCCTTATAAGAAGCAACAACATCATTATAATTGCTTGCGGCTCCGTCCATTATTGATCCCGCGCTATTTGTAGCTTTAATATATGCCAATACGGGGGCTACATTAAGATTTGTGCTGTATGGATTAATAATTGCGCTTAAATCGTAGGAAAGCGTGATAAATCTGGAGGAGTTAGGCGAAACGGGAATGTTAACATTAAAATCTAAAATATATTCGCTTCCATCATAAGTGACCTGCGCAGGCTTTGACGATAACAAAACCTGGGTTGAGGTATCAGACAAAATGGCGTCCGCCACGCTTGGAGGGGGCGGCTGTATACCCGCGACTGAAGAAGGATCCTTGCTGGGTATAATAAACTTCAATTCAGATATATTATAAATATCCGCGGTTGAAGTAAATTGAAATTTTCCGGCGACAACTCTCTGATTAAATGCATATATTTTTGCCGTCGGGGTTGTACCGTCCTCAACCACAGACAACGAACCCGTTGTGAAGGTAATATTTGGACCGGCTAGGACCGACCCCGAATTAGTATTTATCCCAGTCGCGGAAACGGCAGATGTGCCAAAAACCGACACGCTTGAGTTAATAATTGAATTAATTGGAGTTGAAGAGCTTATATCGCCATACACCGATAAATTAATTGTTTGCCCTACCGGCAGCTGGAAATTAACTGCCCAATAGTTGTTTCCGGATACTGTGTTTAAGGCTGAAGTCTTATTGTTACCGTAAGCTATATACAAATTTGTAACATAAAAATTAGCTACATATAAGTTTGATCCGATATATAAGTCGGCTTCTATTTTATTAATATTTACAGGCTCACTCGTATTATTTGTCAGCGAGAAATCAGCCAATTTAAAATTTGTCTGCGAAGGAACAGCCGATTGATTTAAATAAGATACATTCTGCACCAAATCTAATGTGCCTTTTAGGGGCGTATTAACGGTAGATATATTTAATGGAGCCACCTTAACGGCCGCAGAGCGCGCAGCCAAAATAGCATTTATTTCCTGCTCAAGTTTTAGAATCATCTGCGTCAGAGTCTGTATCAATTGTTGCGTTATTTGATCCTGGCTTTGCACGGTTTGCGCTGAAATAAAAAATGGAACCGATAATAGCACCGCCAGAATCAATACAATAATATTTTTTTTCATATTCGATGAGAATTTAATTATTTTATTATAGCATCAACAAAAAGCCACCTCAATAATAGTGTTGTTTGTCGCACAATGAAAATCTCTGATTTACGAGTTTTTGTGTAAAAAAAGTCTGCGAATGTGGTCGCAGAACCTAAATTGGTGGAGGCTACTGGTTGGTGTAACGCCAGGTCGGAGTCGAAGCCGTGGAGAAAATTGAAGAGGACCGGCCCTTCGCCGCTTTCTTTTGACACTCGCCACACAGAGTTACGCCCTTTTTAATTTGACTGCCGCTCAATGGTCTCCCGCAACCATCACCTTGGCAATTATGTATTCCCGGCCTCTGCTTCGATACGTTTTTTCCTTTATACAAGAAGCACCTACCTTTCCTTAAATGAAAATTGTGGAGAGCAATATAATAAATTTACATCGATTATAAGGAGAAGTCAATAAAAAAGCCGGTTTGGGTAAACCGGCCTAAAATTCAATGCGCTTTCAAGATGGCATATTCAAAGCCATCTGCCAGCGCCTGCAAACTGCCATCGATAGAATTCGTAGAGCATCCTACGGTGGTCCATTCTTCAACACCGTTGGAGAAATAAATTAGTATCCTGACCGCTTTAGCGCTTCCTTTTTTCCCCGGGATAACCCTAACTTTATAATCAACCAACTCGACCTTTTCAAGACATTTGAAGTGCGGCGTAAGAGCCTTGCGCATAGCTTTATCCAGCGCGTTCACCAGCCCTTCGCCGTCAGCCGCCTCATAAGCAACGCCTTTTGTGCCGTTGTTAAAGGCCACTCTCACAACGGCCAAATCATCGGATTTTTCTTCATTATGGTGATCTGGCGAGCTCAAGCTTCTACTGAGAATCTTGAAGGGCCGCACATAGCCTTCGGTATTCTGCATCATCAAGACACTTAGGGATCCGTCAGCATCCTCGAATTGGAAGCCCATATTTTCTTTGGCCTCGACTTCCGCCAAAACCTTTTTTACTTGATCGGGCGATAGCAAAATCCCGAATTCTTTTGCCTTAACTCCCACATTGCTTCTTCCGGAAAGTTCCGACACCACTGCCGAAGAGATATTTCCAACCAGCCTCGGGTCAATGTGGTGATAAGCATTAGGATATTTCTCAATCGCACTGACATGCAAACCGGCTTTGTGGACAAAAGCTTGCTTGCCAACATACGGCATGTGCTGGTCAAGCGACAAATTAGCCACTTCCGCCGTATAATGTGCCAAACTGGTAAGCTGAGACATCCTGCCTTCGCAAAGGCAGCTTAAATGCATTTTTGCTACCAGCGCAGGGATAATAGAGCAAAGATTTGTGTTCCCACAACGCTCGCCATATCCATTGATAGTAACCTGCACCTGTTCTGCGCCAGCCTCAACCGCCGCCAGGGAATTAGCGACTGCCGTTTCCCCATCGTTGTGAGCATGTATGCCTAACGGGACAGCCAACCTGTGCACCACTTCCGTAACTGCCAAACCGACATCCCAAGGCAAGCTGCCACCGTTAGTATCGCACAGCACAATCTTTGAAGCACCGCCTGCTATTGCAGCGCCAAGACATTCTAAAGCATAAACGCTGTCGAGCTTATACCCGTCAAAAAAATGCTCGGCGTCAAAAAATACTTTTCGCCCCTGGCCAACCAGGAATCTACAGCTTTCTTCAATCATCCGGAGGTTTTCTTTTAAGGGTACGCACAAAGTCTTTTCCACTTGCACCCTGGAACTTTTGCCGACAATAGCAACCACTTCGGTTCCGGCAGCAATAAGCTTGGCGAGCTGTTGGTCATCTTCCGGCCTTTTACCTTTTAAACAAGTCATACCGAAAGCAACAATTTTTGCTCCATGAAAATCAAGTTTTCTGGCCGCCTCAAAGGCCTCGGTATCCTTCTCATTAGAGCCCGGCCAGCCCAGTTCAATCCATTCTACGCCAAATTCACCCAATTTCTTTGCAACCGCCAATTTATCGTGGAGAGAGAAAGAAATCCCCGGTTGCTGAGACCCATCCCGCAACGTAGTATCATATATCTCTACTCTTTTCATGGCTTATCTCCTTATTCAATTTTCAAATAGCTGTCAAAAAAAGATTCAAGAACGGATGTCCTTAAAAATAAAAACCTCTTTTTGAGAAGAGGCGTTTTCTTTTTCTACTTTTAAAACGCACCTTCTCTAAGAGAGGTTAATTATAATAATGTTAATTAAATTTTGGGCAGTTGCGCAATTCATGATTATTTTTAATATACGCCATACCAATTAGCTTGTCAATCTTTCCAAATAGGCCACATAACTCAGGGATAAAAAATCCCCATTGAGATTTCTCCTGATTGAGATATCTTTTTGGGGTTATACCGGCGAAGATTATTTCGCTTTTGGAAGACGCTTACCGTCGCGGTCAATTTTGACGGCTGTTTGGTCGTGATCGCTCACAAGGGCTTGTCCGTTTTCGAATGGACTGACCCAGAAAAATCTTTCTGCGTAGGCCGGCTTCATGTCCAGCCCGATGTGATATTCCTTACGGGGGACATTGCAAACACGGGCACGCCCATCGAAAAACTCACCGGCCAATGCAAATGTTTCATGACTGGCATTTTCACCGTCCGGCTTGATATAAATCCACGCGCCAGGCTCGACTTCCAGAGGAGCAAATCCTTCGCGGAAAGCGCCGGCCGAGATGCCCCTGCGAGCATGTGCGGGCGTCCCGTCGTCGCGAATATGCAGGGCTTTTCCCTTCACTTCGCCATTGTCCCTTTCGACCGCCGTAGCAAGCCCGCTGGCCGTAAATTCGCCGACCATAGCGTACATTTCCAACAACTGCGTCCTTGTCTTCATTTTTTCCCTTTCAAGGTCCAAACGTTAAATTTATATTAATCCAACAAACATAAAAGTCAAACAATAATCAAATTATGTCGCATAATAAAAAAACACTCAGGTGAGTGTTCTGCTAAAGATGGAGAATTTTAGCGACGGCTGCGGTGCTGACCGTATCGAGGTTTATAATTTTGCCTTCAAGATGCCGAGCCGCAGATTCGGTAAATTTTAAACCGGTAGCCGTGGAAACTATCACGACGGTTTCGTCTTTTCCGATAGTGCCATTGCGGACTGCGTTACGAGCACCAGCGATAGCGGTACCTGTCTGAGGGCAAACGAATATTCCGTCGCTTCCACAGACTGCCACGCCTTCGTTCAACTCATATTCCGACGCAATCTGCATTGCACCATTGGAGGCGCTGATTTCTCGCATAACCTTGCTAGCAGAAACTGGTTCACCGATTCTTGCTGCCGTGGCTGTGGTATCGCCAAGCTTCAGCATTGGGTGATAACTCGAGGCCCAAGCAGCTGCATTTTTCTGCCAAGAGCTAGCCAGCGGACAAGCGGCCTCTGATTGACATCCAAGAATGCGGGAGGTTTGCGGTACAAAATCAAACCGCTTCAGCAACCGCATACCTTTACCAACAGACGAACAGTCGCTACCGTTTCCAACAGGCAAGGCTATCCAACTCGGCATCTCCCAGTCAAAAAAATCTGCAATCTGAAACGCGGTCGCCTGATGCCCCTCGATACGGGCGGGGTTCAAGCTGTTGGCCGGGTATACGCCATAGTCTGTTACTAATTCTTTCATAACAGTCATGCAAGCATCGAAATTTCCCGGTAATGTTATGACGATTGATCCGTAAATCCCAGACTGTACCAATTGCACAGGTGTGACCTTCCCGAAAGGTAACACAACCACAGACGTCATGCCTGCCGCAGCAGCATATGCGCCTACGGCACCGGACGTATCACCGGTTGAAGCGCAAGCGATAGCCCGAATCCCCGCAGCCTTTGCGATGGAGACGAGAACCGTCATCCCAAAGTCCTTGAATGACCCCGTGGGTGTCATGCCCTCCAAGATAATCCAAACATTGTTGTTGCCAATCCAACGGCAAAGATTTTTCCCGGCATGTAATATCGGCACGTTACCTTCGGCCAGGCTGACGATGTGCTCTTTCGGCAAATGAGGCATTATTAATTCGCGGTAACGCCAAACACCAGATTGCCCTACCGCTCCGTTCATGTGATTGAAGTCTGCCATACGAGCCCCAAACTCTTCCTTGAGCAGGGACACGTCGCCAATTCCCGAGAAATCGTGCTCAACATCAAATAAACCGCCACAGTCCGGACATTCAAACAGTCTCTCGGCCAAGATGTCAGCTCTCTTACCGCACCTCATGCATTGCAGCCATGTCTGGTTAATATATAACGCAGGGTTCATGCTTCTATTCTCCTATATGTTTTCAAAGATCGCGTTGGTTTATATTAATGGTTTAATATTAAATGTCAACGCATATATTATATATCTTAAGACTTGTCGCACAATTAATTATCTGATACAATTATATTATAAAATAATTTTTTTCTAACATGGCAACAAAAAAAACTTTAAACATTGCGGCACTGGTAAATGAAGAAGGATGTTTTGACCTTCAATTTAGAAAAGACACCAGGCACGAGAGAACCAACTCACCCACTTATTACAGATGGAAAGCACAATTTATTGTGACGGCCCCGAAAGACAATGCCAAGGTTCTGGAAAAAATAAAAAAAGAGATGGGATGCGGAGAGGTTACTATTTCAAAGGATCAGGCAAGATTTTCTGTGCAGAAAATAAGCGACATCGCAGAAACAGTAGTCCCCTTCTTTAAAAAAAATACTTTAGCCGATAAAAAGAAAAAGGATTTTGAACTTTGGGCTAAAGGAGTTGAAGTTATTCAAAGAAACAAAGGAAAATACTTAGCCACTTGGAAAAAGAACGACCTTTGCACGCTGATAGAAATTCACAAATCGTCAGCAAAATATAAAAACAGGCCCAGGGAACCAAAATGGCTGGAAATGGCTAAGGTACTATCAAAAACAAATTAAAATCAAAAAACAGGGCAAATCCCCTGTTTTTTATTGCACATCAGTGTAATTTCGGCTAGGAACTCTTATATTCTACCTTAATAGGCTCTTTAGACTGGTACTTTGCCGCTATATATCCTGTGGCGAAGGCAAGCATGATTAAAAGCACTATTATTATAAACAACATTATATTATGGAATTGCTCTTTGACAAAGTCTCTTATTTTTGATATCATATCCTTATAATAAAAATTTAAGTATTCACCCGTAATCGGGATAAAAATATGGCACATACCAAACAAGGAGGTTCGTCTAGGCTGGGAAGAGATTCCGCCGCTCAAAGGCTTGGAATTAAAATCAATGCCGGCGAAGAAGCTAAAACAGGAATGATCATAATAAGACAGCGCGGAACAAAATTTCTTTTAGGCAAGAACGTTAAGAAAGGTTCCGATGACACTATTTATGCTATGAAAGATGGCTTGGTTAAGTTCACCTCAAAAACTAAAATGCTTTTTAACGGCAAGAGAAGATTGGCCAAGGTAGTCTCTGTTGAAATTGGAGCGGTAAAGGTAGCCCCAAAAGCTAAAGAGGCCAAAAAGACAAAGTAAACACTTAAAACCGCCCTTAGTAGGGCGGTTTTTTTATGCTTTATTTTTTATTGCCGCCTTTATGAATTCTTTAAACAACGGATGCGGTTTGAGCGGTCTGGATTTAAACTCAGGATGGAATTGCGTTCCGACGAAAAATGGATGGTCTTTTAATTCGACTATTTCCACCAAATTTTTCTTTGGATTAACTCCGGCTATCACAAGTCCTCTTTCCTTCAGTATGTCCCTATAATCGTTATTTACCTCGTATCTGTGCCTATGCCTCTCAGAGATCATGTAGGAGCCTTTAATAGCACCCTCAGCCCAATCTTTATAGGCTTTATGGCTTATTGTTCCGTCTTGAATCTGACAATCAAAAGCGCCCAGCCTCATTGTTCCTCCGTAATGTTTTTCTTTTAATAACTCCTTCTGTTCCTGCATTACGTCAATAACCGGATTTTTGGCATTTCTATCAAATTCTCTTGATGTGGCATCCTTTATCCCGACAACGTTTCTTGCAAACTCGATGACTGAAAGTTGCAGACCAAGACACAATCCAAAAAATGGAATTTTATTTTTTCTGCAGTATTCTATGGCCTTTATTTTTCCTTCTATTCCTCTGTTTCCAAATCCCCCGGGAACAATTATGCCGTCATATTTTTTCAATTCCTTTAATGTTTCAGAATCTTTCTCAAACTCTTCTGAAGATATCCATGTTATGTTAGCTTTCCTGTTCTGAGAAAAAGCCGCATGCTTTATAGATTCAATAACAGAAATATATGAATCCATTAAGGTAAAATGTCCTGATTCAAAATATTTGCCGACAATACCGACATTAACGGTCTCCGGGTTACCATTTATTGTTTTCACTAATCCATCCCACTCCTTCAAATCGCTTGGCTTTGATTTAATGCCGAACTTCTTTAAAATTTTATTGCCGAAGTTCTCCTTCTCAAAATTAACCGGGACCTCATATATTGATTTTACGTCGGGAGCAGAAATGATATCTTCCGCGTGTATGTTACAGTAGATTGCCAATTTCCTCTTTCTGGGCTCGTCCAGCAAAACTTCTGATCTGGCCAAAATAAAATCGGGCTGGATTCCCGCCTCGTTCAGGTTTTTTGTTGCTTGCTGAGTCGGTTTTGTTTTCATCTCTCCTATCATAGGAGGCACAGGCAAATAGCTCACCAAAATAAAAAGCACATTTTTTGGCTGTGCAAATCTCATCATTTTAGCGGCCTCCAAAAAGAGGAGGTTCTGGTATTCACCTACTGTTCCGCCAATTTCAATTAAAACAAAATCAGATTTTGTTTTTTTACCGGCTCTTTTTATTGTCTCTATAACCTCATTCGGAATTCCCGGAACAACGCTCACGCATTCTCCGCCGTATTCCAAATTTCTTTCTTTATTTATAACCGACAGGTAAACGCTACCTGTAGTCATGTAGTTATCTGTATATATATTTTCGTCTAAGAATCTTTCGTAGTTTCCTACGTCCTGATCGCACTCAGCTCCATCATCGGTCACAAAAACTTCTCCATGTTCTACCGGATTCATCGTACCGGCATCAACGTTTATGTATGGATCAATCTTTATTGCAGTCACCCTGAATCCTTTGCTCTTCAATATTCTTCCTATTGAAGCCGTAGCTATACCTTTACCGATACCAGACATTACTCCGCCAGCGACAAAAATATATTTCGTCATATTATTCTTCTATTTTTTCTTCTTTATTTTTTTCTGATGCTACGATTACTTTTATCTCGGCTTCCAAATTATGATCTAGGCCTATGCTGATTGGAAATTCTCCGACATCCTTAATAGGATTTTTTAGTTTAATTTGAGATTTCAAAACTGTAAATCCCATCTCCTTCAGTTTCTCTAAAATTTTCTGACTGTTAACAGATTCGAAAAGTTGTCCTTCGTCACCAACCTTTACATCGATGTTAACCTCCAATCCGTCGAGACTTGAAGCCAATGCCTGGGCATTTTTCAAATCTTCCGCAACTTCCTTCTCAATAACCTCTTTTTGGTCAGCCAACCATTTTAAAGCTTCTTTAGTGGCGGCTCTGGCCATTTTCTCGGGCAATAAAAGATTTCTGGCATAACCATTTTTCACCTCCTTCACCTCATATTTTTTTCCGAGACCCTCAACGTTCTGTAAAAGAATTACTTTCATTTTTTTGTGTTTTTAATGTTTTTTTATTACAATCTATATTCTATTTCAAAGTCTTGATTATTTCAAGGGCTTTGTCCAATTGCGGGTCTTTTTTCTGCTGTATATCCTGATCTGTTATACCCACCTTTACATCAGGGGTTAAACCCACATCTGATATTGAATTGCCTTTAGGAGTTAACCAATTAGCAATTGTGATTTTAAGGAATGAACCTCCTCTTAAACTTATCATCTGTTGCACGCATCCCTTTCCAAATGATTTTGTACCGATCAGCTGAACATTCCTGTTATCTCTTAACGCTCCGGATAAAATTTCTGATGCAGACGCTGACCCCTGGTTTATAAGAACAACAATCGGATAATTAGAAAGATCAGCATTTCCTATTACCGCATATTTCTGCTGTGGCTTGCCCTTTCCGAAATCTTCAACCGTCACTGTTTGATCGCTTTTCAAAAACCATCCCGCGACCTCCTGTGCCGCCTCCAAATATCCTCCAGGGTTGTCTCTTAGGTCTAATACTATCCTTTTAGCGGGACTTTGTAAAATGCTAAGGGCGATCTTTTTAAAATCTGACGGTAAAGTATCGTCGAATTGGAAAATTTGCACGTAAGCTACGTCTCCGTCTTTTAATTCCCATTCCACTGACGGCACTTTTATCGTATCCCTTGTAATCTTAATATCTTTTGTATTGCTCCATCCATCCCTTAAAATAGTCAGCGTTACAACCGTTCCCTTTGGCCCTCTGATTAAGTTTACGGCCTCGTCTGAGGTCATATTCGTTGCATCCTGTCCGTTTATTTTAGCAATTATATCTCCGGACTTTAATCCTGCCTGCTGTCCCGGCGTACCCTTGAGAGGAGCTATAACAGTTAATAAATCTTTCTTAATACCCACCTCCACGCCTATTCCTTCAAAGGAGCCGTCCAAATCCTGCTGAAACATCTTTGCCTGCTCCGGGTCAAAGAAGTCAGTATATGGGTCTCCCAGCGATTTTGTCATGCCCTCGATGGCACCATAAACTATTTTTTGATCTGTTATTTTTGATGGATCAATGAAATTTTGCTGTAACTTGCTGTACGCGTCCCAAAAGAGAGAGAAATCGACGGTTCCGGGCTGATCCACGTGGTATGCAACCTTAGCATATCCGATCCATATTCCCAATGAAAAAACGGCGACAAAACATAAAAATAGAACAACCGGATAAACTATTTTTTTAATATTCATACAAATATAATATCAGAAAAAATATCGCAAATCAACATTGACAAATTTTACCGTAAATTAAGAAAAATTAAAATCAACAAAAAAGCCGGGTTTTATGCCCCGGCTTTTTTTATTTTTCTATTTTTTCCCCGAGAAGAAATTTATCATTCTTCCGAAAGCATTTGATACTCCGGAACCGATTCTACCGAAGAATCCTTGGCCGGAAACAGATGATCCCGTTAAGCATGCTTTAAGGCTTACCTGAAACTTGTCGTTAGCGGCTTTGATGGCTGCCATATATGGCGCTTTAGCCTGCTTAACTGCCGAGCTGTTATTGTATTCATCGTTGGCGGCTTTAATGGCTGCCATATAAGGTATCTTGGCCTGTTTTACAATTTTGCTATTATTATATATGTCGTTTGCGGTTTTTGCACCTGCGGCACGGGTTTTTGCGTCTTTACTCTTCTGTGCGGCAATTATTGCGTCCTGTTCGGTTTTTAATTCGGTCTTAGTGGCGGCGCTAAAAATATCCTGCGCTGCTTTTATGGCATCTTGCCTGACTTTTAACGCATCCTTTGTCGCATTATTAAGAGCATCTGTGGCTGCCTTTGTTGCGGCGGATCTTGCGTCTTGGGCTGTTTTGATGCAAGCCTGTTGTGTTGCTGTATACTTTACAGCCTGCGCCGGAGTGGTCACTGTTGCTGCTGAGGCGACCCCTGCGCCTAAAACTAATGCGGAAACTAAGGAAACCGTATAAAATATTTTCTTCATATTATATATTTATATATGCTTATTAATATTTACTTATTATATTATATCACCAAATTAATGCAACAACCATGTCAAACTGTGCATAACTTTTTTCCAACAAAAAACCCGGTAATCCCGGGTTTCGTGTATGATATTTTATTTTACGAAAGTGAATGCTCTTATCAAGGCTGACGTAGACTCTTCAAATATATTTTTGAGTGCGCTCAGAAAAGAGACGCCCGTGCATTTTTTTATCGCGTCCGCCCTTAGAGCCTTAACAGCCGCCGTATATGGAATTCGTGCTTGCTTAACTGACGGATCACTATTGAATACGTCGTTGGCAGCTTTCATTGCAGCCATATAAGGGACCTGAGCCTTTTTAACGGTAGCATCGTTATTATATTCATCGTTTGCTGCTTTTATGGCAGTGGCTCTGGCAACCTTATCAGTAATTTTTTGCGCTGCTTTTATCGCATCTTGTCTAGCTTTTAACGCATCCTTTGTCGCATTGTTGAGCGCGTCTGTTGCAGGCTTCATTGCATCTTGTTTCGCCTTCAGGGCGTTTTTAGTCGCAGCATTAAAGGCATCCTGGGCAGGTTTTATACCGGCCTTCAAATCGCTGTTAATACAGCTCTGTTGTTTCGCAGTATATTCAGTGACGGGCCGCGCGGTATTGGTTGCAGCAAATGCAACTCCGGAAGCCAAAATTAAAACAGAAACTAGCGAACTGATATAAGCGATTTTTTTCATGTAATTTTTATAAAACATTACTAATATTTGTTTATTGTACTAATTAAATGAAGTCCGTGTCAACAAAAGAAATTATCTGTCTTTTTTTTATTAAAGCGAATATTTTTATAAATCGTTTCCCGTGTACGAAAGATTAAAACTTTTGTTAATAAGAGGAAAATCCGGCACAATATTTTCAAATCCAGCGTCACCAAGGGCGGACCAATTAATAAATGACGGATCCACGGGCGCGACTCTGCTCATATTTCCGTTTGAATCTGTCGTCACAAAATAAATAATCTCTCCTCTCCAGCCCTCAACAACGCTGACTGTAAAAGCATTTTTTTTCAGCACAATATTAAGGCTTGACGGGGTGGCGCTTCCTTCCGGCATATCGTGCAGGGCATTTTTAATAATTTCAATTGATGCATACACCTCATTAACACGAACAAGAAATCTTGCATAAACATCTCCGGTTTGCTCGGTTACAATTTCTCCCTTAAATAAATTTCCATAAGCCGCATAAGGATAATCAAGGCGGGCATCCACGGCAATTCCTGCGGCCCTTCCGGCAACCCCCATAATTCCCCTGGCTTCAGCCGATCTTGTTGAAAGAGTTCCTGTTCCCTTGAGACGATTCAAAAGCGATGCGCTATTCTCGGCCACCTCAATAACTTCTGAAAAGTCTTTCGCCAACGCCGTGAGGTCGTATGACAGATTTTTCCTCTCCTTGCTGTCGATGTCCTTTGAAACTCCGCCAATCATGTTTACTCCTCTTAAAAACCTGCTTCCCGTCAACCTGTAATTTATCTGCATAATCATTTCCCTCAACCTCGAACCCTGAGCGCCTCCAAAATTGAAACCGGTGTCCAACATAATCGCGCCGATATCTCCAAAATGATTTGCCAGCCTCTCCAGTTCCGCATAAATGACCCTCAAATAAAGTGCGCGATTAGATACCGTTATCCCGCCTAATTGTTCCACTGCCTGGCAAAAAGCCAGAGAATGACTGAATGAGCTGTCTCCGGAAATCTTTTCAGACAAACGAACCTTATCCGCCAAGGACAATGCTTCAAACAATTTTTCACTGCCTTTGTGCACGTATCCAAGCTTAGGTTCTAAAAGCACAATGCTTTCCCCTGCGACGCTAAACCTAAAATGACCCGGTTCTATTATACCTGCGTGCACCGGTCCGACCGGGATCTCGTATATTCCTTCTCCTTTGACCTTATGGAATTCGTATTTGCCGTTAACAATTTTAGGTCTTGTTTTCAAATCAAAATCTTTCCTTAACGGGAACATATCGGCGGGCCAATTTTCGTGAAGGATAATAGGTCTTTTATCCGGATGTCCGGTCGGCGTAAGCCCGAAAAATGTTTGTATTTTTCTCTCGTAATTAGAAATCTTAGGAATATCCAAGGCCAATGAGGGAAACTCTGTTGTATTTTTTAATTGGATAAAAGGAATTATAAAAGCGTTTTCCTTGGGTATGCCAAAAATATACCAAACTTTAAAACACCCGCTTTTCTCCCTTTCATCGGTTGCAGTAAGAAGCTTAAACGAGAGACTTTTATCGCCATACAACCCCCTGACGATTTCTTTTATTTTTGATGGCGATACTTCAAATACGGCCGCATTTCCATAAAATTCAGCTTTTATCTCTTCGGGAATATATTTTTTTATAATATCTTTAACCATAATTAGTAATGCGAAACGACATTATTTATTAATGCTTGCAGGAATGGAGGCATGTAAAAACTCAAAAATAATGCAACTGCAAGAAGTACAAAAGGAGGAATAATAAGCCATATGCTCTCCTCGCCTATCTTAATATCGGCCGGCAACTTGCCGAAGACCATGTCTACGATATGTCTAAGGAAACCTACAAACAATATTATTAAGGCCAGCAAAACTATGGCGGTTACAACCGGATGGATATTAATACCGGTTGAAAGAATCAACATTTTAGTAAGAAAAGTTCCAAACGGAGGTATTCCGGTTATGGCAAAAAATCCCGCGAAAAGAAGCACGCTCGTTACGGGCAAAGCCGTAATTGCACCCTTAACCTTGGCTATTTTTGTTGAGCTATATTTCAGGAATACGGTACCGGCTGACATAAAAAGCGCAGACTTTATCATGGCGTTGTAAATCATATGCAGTACAGCTGCAAAAATACCTAATCCTCCGAACCCGAAGCCAAGAGCTAAAACGCCCATATTTTCAATGCTCGAATAAGCCAATAATCTCTTGTAATTTTTTTGAGTGAAAATTATTAAGGCCGCAACAACGATTGAGAGCAAAGCAAAAATAATAAGCAGGTTTTCCGAAAAAATATGGCCTGCAACAACATCGGTTATAATTTTAAACTTCAGAACGATAACAAATGCAACGTTAAGCAAAACTCCCGACAAAAGTGCGCTGATCGGCGCAGGCGCCTTGCTGTGCGCATCGGGCAACCAAGTGTGCATAGGGACAAAGCCCGCCTTCGTGCCATAGCCGATAAGCACAAAAATAAATGCGATTTTAGCTGTCAGAGGGCTGAGATGTATGGCATTAGCCATCAATGTGTGCCAATCGATGAATCCGCTTCCTCCTGCAGGTCCGACTGAAGTGAAATATAAAAGCGTCCCCAGAAATCCCAAAAGCAAACCGACGGAGTTGATTATCAAATACTTCCAGGCGGCTTCCAACGCAGACGGCTTATTATAAAAACTTATAAGGAATGCGGTAGAAAGAGTTGTTGCCTCGATGGAAATCCATGCGAATATCGGACTGCTCGTTGTTACGGCCAAATACATAGCCGCCAAGAAAAGGTTCAACAGAACAAAATATTGTTTAACGCGGGTAAGTCCGATAACGCCTTTATCGGTTTCCTTGCGCAAATATTGGATAGAATAAACAGTTATAGCAAAACCGATAAAACCGATAATAAGCATCATTATTGAGCCCAGAGCATCGACGGAGAAAAAAGGCATGGGCGAATATATTCCGGATGAAGAAACTCCTATTGCAACAATAATAGATCCCAAAAATGCGACAAGAGAAGAAGCGACCGAAATACCTTCAATCAACTTTCTTTGTCGCACAATAAGACCCACAAGGGCCGCTATAATAAAAAATGAAATTATAAATATTATTTCCATAGTTTTAACCCTTTAATTTTTTCATAGAAGTGACATCGTGCGATCCGAAATGCTCATAAATCATGGATGCGAATACCGTCGCGATTATAATCCAGATAAAAATATTGAATAAAATTCCGGCCTGGAGAGCCGGTGACTGCTCGAGTCCGGCGAAAACAACGAAAGCGACTATGCTGTTCTCCAAAGAAAGAACTCCGATAATCTGTGAAAGGGCGCCTTTGCGGTTAACAATCAAAAACAAAGAAATAAATATGGCCGAAAGCGCCAATGACAGCAAAGTGTTGTTGGCAGGAATGATATTTGTAAGCGGAGCCAGCTTTTGCGAATGAGCTACAAAGGTCAGAACAGAAATAACTATCAGCGTTAAGGGAGTATTTAGATATGTGCTGGCGGAAAATGAAAGCTCGTGTTTTTTAATTAAACGAATAAAAAATAACGGAGCCAAAATTATCTTGATAACCAAGGTAAGCAATACAAGAAGCAGCAAATAAATACTGTGCGTTTCCAAAAAAGAATTAAAAAGAATTACTATAACCGCAGCCGACTGAATTCCATAAACTATAGCAGCGCTGAGGTTCTTCTTTGAAAGATGCAAAAAAACGAGAGTTAAAAATATTGTTCCCAGTAAAAATTGTAAAATTAAAATATTCATAATTAATGTATCAAACCTATTGCTATAACACTAAGAATAAAAGAAACCATTAAAAGATCGGGCAAACGAAAAAATCTGAGCTTGGACATGCTGGACTCAATAATGGCAATCAACAAACAGAAAACAATCATTTTGATCGCCAGTGCTACAATTCCCATGACTATCGCGCCGACGGCCGTACCGCCCGCGATTCCAAATGGGAAAAATATGTTTGCTCCTAAAGCGAAAAAGATGACCAGTTTGTTGGCCGACGCCCATTCCATAAGAGCTAATTTCTTACCCGAATACTCCAATATCATCGCTTCATGGACCATTGTTAGCTCCAGGTGGGTATCCGGATTGTCAAAAGGAAATCTGCTTGTTTCGGCGAGCAAAACAATAAAAAATCCGCAGAACGACAATAAAATTGGAATGAAAAATTGGCTATGAGTAAATAATACCGCACTTGAAAGTTTAAACAAATTCGTAGTGCCGGCGGCAAGCCCAATCGTTAAAAGAGAAAAAATAAATCCACCCTCGGCCAATGCTGAAATAGTCATTTCTCGGCTGGAACCAAATCCGCCGAAAGCGCCTCCGGTATCCAAGCCTGCCAGTGCCAGGAAAAATGTTCCTATGGCTAAAGTATAAACAACGACCAGTAAGTCGCTGGTAAAATTATTATTTACAAAAGATGCGAAAAGAGGAATGCTCGCTCCTACAATTATAGTTACCGTAAAAATGATAAACGGAGCATACCTGAAAACCCAAGAGGCGTCATTGCTTATCGTTTCATCTTTATGCAAAAGCTTCCATAAATCCCTGTAAGCCTGAAATATGCCGGCTCCCTTACGATTCTGCAATCTGGCCTTTATCTTTTTAATAATGCCGATACAGAGAGGAGAGACAACGGGAACAAAAATAAATTGTAAAATCCAAATAAAAATTGACATAAGATTTATAATACTGAAAACAATGCTATTACCAAGGCGATAAAAATATAAGAAATATAAACGTTGATGTTGCCGCCCTGAATATTTTTTACCTTCATCGACAATTCACTGACCAGCTTATGCATAGGCTGGTAAAAATATTTATGATATATATTACCGATGCTTAAAGTGACAGCCCGTGATTTCGGCAAATATCTGTTTTCCACATCATGATATTCTGTCTCGTGCTGTATGCTTGGCTTAAGAATTCCCTTAAATATAAGAACTATTGATCTTGCAAAACCGGTGGCGGTTATTTCCATCCGCGGAGTCAGGTTAGTGCCGCAATCCCAAGTCTCGCCCATTTTTATTTTTTGGTTTCTGTTAACGATATAACGGAATACAAAAAATACGAATACGATAGTAACAAGAAATAACACCAAAAATGCCGGAGCAGAAGCCGAGGAAAATCCGTTGAATGTGTCAATCCCCTGATACGACGACGCAGAAACCGGAGAGGGAATATTTTTTAAATCTATAAAACTTTTACCGATCTTCTCCAATAAACCCGTTATGAATCCGGAGAATATACCAAATAGAAGAGAAAGAACCGCCAGAGACCACATACCTATGCGAAGCGACAATGCCGATTCTTTTGCATGAGCCACCTCTGCGCCTCTTGGTCTGGCAAGAAATGTTGCTCCAAAAGCTTTTACGAAGCAAGCAAGCGCCAGGCCTCCTGTGAAAGCCAGCGATCCGGCGGCTATGATAAAAATCCATTGCGAATAAAAATGCAATTGTGCAATTCCTTGAAAAAGTGTTTGAAATGTAAGCCACTCGCTGAAAAAGCCGTTAAATGGCGGCAAAGCAGATATGGCCATTGATCCGATTAAAAAAAGTATCGCAGTCTGGGGCATATATTTGATAAGCCCTCCGTAATCCTCCATATTTCTTGTGTGCGTTGCATTGATAACTGAACCGGCGCTCAAAAAAAGCAAAGATTTGAATGTTGCATGGTTGAGAGTATGGAAAAGAGCGGCCATAAGTCCGAGGAGAGCAAGCGAAGGCATATTAAGGGAGTAAAAGGTCATAGCACTTCCCAACCCAAGCAAAATAATGCCTATATTCTCAATAGAGTGGTATGCCAGAAGTCTTTTTATGTCGTGTTCGGTAAGAGCGTACAAAACTCCGAGCAAAGCGGACAGCAATCCGATGACAAGAACAGTCAGTCCCCACCATACCGGCGCAGGCTGGAGCATATCCATAAAAAATCTGACCATCATGTAAATACCCGTTTTTATCATGATACCCGACATCAATGCGGACACATGAGAAGGAGCTGCCGGGTGCGCATCAGGGAGCCAAACGTGGAGAGGAATTATGCCGGCCTTAGTTCCGAAACCAATCAATGACAGTACGAAGACTATGTCCTTAACAGACGAAGGGATAAGTGCCACTTTTGATTGGATTGTTGCAAAATCAAAAGAACCGGTATATTTGTACAAAAACAAAAAAGCCAGAATAATAAAAGATGTGCCGATGTATGTCATTACAAGATAAAGCGATCCGGCCTTAACATTGTTTTCGTCGTTGCGGTCGTATACTACAAGAAAATACGAAGTAATAGACATTATTTCCCACGCAATCAGGAAAAATATTGCATTTGATGACGACACTACAAGCAACAAGCTGCAGATAAGCAAGTTATAGAAAAATCCCAGAGTGCCTATGTTGTACTTCTTATAAAAATGCTTGATATATCCTAATCCGTAGACAGAACAAAAAAGAGCTATTAGAGAAATAATAAAAATAAAAAAAGACGACAACAGGTCGACATGGAAAGAAAATGCGATAAATGGAAGCGATATTTTCCCCAAAGTGAAGGACATGATTTTCCCGCCCATAATTGATGAGATTGAAAAAATCAGTCCCCATACGGATCCTGCAATTGCAAATAAGCCGCTGGTGCGGTTAGCTAGCGCATCACTTTTTCTGCATGCGAAAGAAATTATAGCGCCGAGGATAAATAGCGAAAGTAAAATATAAAAACCTATTTGTGAAAAAATAATATCTAGCATGTTATTGTGGTTTTTGCTGTTTATTATCTAATGATTCCAAAATATCGAGAAGTCCGTAAAGAATTTTCTTAGGGCTTGGAGGATCTCCCGGAATACAATAGTGCACGGGCAATAAAGAATCTATGCCGTCTAAAACAGCATAAGAGCCCTTGAATATGCCTCCATTTATGGCATCATCTCCAACGGCGACAATAATTTTCGGATCCGGCGTTGCGTCAAAGCTGTTTTTTACACCCTGTACCATATTCCTTGTGAGAGGTCCGGTTATTAAAAGCATATCGGCGTGCCTCGGAGAAGCAACAAAGTGTATACCAAAACGCTCAACATCATAAAAACTGTTAGATAGAGCCACCAGCTCCTGTTCGCAGGCGTTGTCAGAACCGCCATCAACCTGCCTTATGGCAAGAGATCCCCTAAACAGGCTCTTTACTTTGTTTTGTATCTTTTCACCGACGGCAATAACTTCGCTTTGCTCTCTGTCTTTGCCGCTTACTCCGATTATATTTTTCGGAGTTTTGAATATTTTTAAAAAAAGTCTGAACATATATTTTATAATAATCTTAATTATACTTATTTTGAAAATATTTTCAATAGATTTATTAAAGAAATTAAATTATCTTATTAAATTATATATTTTTTGTATAAAAAGAGCCCCGTCTATACGAGCACGGGGCATTCGCGGTTATCCGCGACTAGGGGTTTTGGGCCAAAAACTTATCGGCCTGCTTGTGACAGAGAGCCACAACCCAACCCTCACGCAAGGCAATGTGCACGTTCGGATCGCCACCGGCAAATTCCTCGCGGACAATTTGCCAGAACCTCTGCGAAGCATATTCGACACGTCTATATGCGAGGTTGTGCAGTACTATCAAGGCGGTGAGGTCGGAGGTTTCATCTGCGCCAGAGACTTTTGTAGCGTCATCATCTATGGCAACTACGACTTCCTGCTCTTTGTTGTACTCGACGACGAGCTGTGCCAACACGATCCAGAACTTCTGCATTTCTCGGGGCAAAATGCCGAGCGTTTTTTCGCCTTTTTTACGATCCATTTTTGTTTGAGGCGAGGGCATTTCGACACCCAACGTCACTCCTCTAATCCGCCTGTCTAACTCTATTTGGAACTGTTGCATTGCGACTCCCTATTGCTTTGGCTCGTCTTCATTCTGCACCGGGCAGAATTCAGATTTGCCTGTAATGTACTATTCTATATTATACATAGAAATAATGCTCATGTCAATAGTACGAGACACGAAAAACCGAACTTAAGGTTCAGCCCGTTCTGTCGCATAATGAAATAAAATACTAATCCCTGAAAAGTCTACTTGAGTTTATAAGCGGGAAGAAATCCGTAGCAAAATTATAAAATGCCGCTAAGGCCGGATTTATAAAACCCATAAATACCAGGGCAAAACCGATAAAATTTGAGAAAAACCATATGACCATGTCTCCCACAATAACCGACATAGTTTTGCGCCCCAACAATACCATCTCCGGCAATAAATTGAGCTTATCGGTAAAAATTATCGCGTCAGCAGTCTCCATTGCCACCTCGGTGCCGGCTCCTCCCATTGCGATCCCGATGTCTGCCCTGGCAAGCGCCGGAGCGTCGTTGATTCCATCCCCTATCATAGCCAGCTTCTCTTTTTTATTAATTAGCTTTTCCAGTTCAGTTAATTTATCCTCCGGCTTCATTTCGGATTTTATTTCTGATATTCCAAGCTCTTTCCCTATCGTATCTGCCACATTTTTTGTATCTCCCGTAAACATTACAATTTTTTCAACTCCGATTTTTCTTAACCTTGAAATACTTTCCTTCGCCTCACTTCTTACGGTGTCTCGCACAAAAATGTAGCCTGCTGTTTTAGAATCTATCACAACCACGTTAACGGGCATATTTTCTTTTTCAGCCAAATCCTTTGCTTCTTTAAAAGATAAAAAATCCTGTGCAATTTCTCCGGCAGTTAAAACGTCAATATTCCCGATAATAATTTTTTTAGATTTATACTCTGCAGAAGCACCTGCCCCCTTAATAACAGAAAATGATTCCGGATCAGGCGCAGAACCTACGTTTTTTAACGCTTCCCGATATATCGCCCGGCCAACCGGATGTGCGGAAAGTTTTTCTGCAATCCCGACATATGTCCAAAAATCTTTTTCCGAGATATCATCCTTAATAATTGTTTTTGCCACCCTTAAATCCCCATAAGTTAAAGTTCCGGTTTTATCAATTATAATAGTTTTTACATGCGCAAGAACATCGAGCCATTCTCCCCCTTTTATGATAACTCCCCGTTTTGCCGCTTTTCCTATTGAAGCGGTAATTGCCAAAGGTATTGCAACAGCCATATCGTCGGCACAAGCTATCAAAAACAACGACGCAACATAAAGGATGTTGTGAGTTATAAGATATGTGACAGCTCCCAAAATCAGCACAAACGGCAGGAATATTCTGGCGAACTTGTCCGCTATTTTTTCCGAGCGGGATTTATTTCTTGAGGCCTCGCTGATAAGCTCGGCAATACGTTCAATTGTTGAATCCTTGCCGACCCTGGTCGCCTTTATCTTTATTGTTCCGTTAATATTTGTGGTCGAACCGAAAACATTATCGCCCACCATTTTTTGAACGGGCATAGACTCGCCGGTGATAATTGATTCGTTTATTTGCGCTCCGCCAAAAATAATAATTCCGTCGGCCGGAATTTGTGCGCCCTCTTTTACAACCAGGATATCTCCGGATTTTATATCTTCCGTTTTTATTTCCTCAAGCCTATCGCCCTTTTCTATAAATGCTTTTAACGGCTTTAATTTCATAAGCCGGTCAATTGCCTTATTTTTCCTCTCAACAAGATGCCAGCTTAAGATATATGCGAACGTCAGCATTAAAATAATAAAAGCCGACGAACGAAACTCGCCGACTACAAAAGTTACCGCCAACGCAAACGCATTGAAAGTGTCAATTGTAATCTTCCTTTTGAATAATGGCAAAATGCCGTTCGCAAGCGGCATGATTGATCCTATCGCGGTAATAAACAGAAGAGCGCCGTTAAAACTGAAAAAATAATCCAGCAGAAGCCCGAGCAATACAAAACCAACCAATATATATTCCCTGACCGGAGACTTAAGTATTTTTCCGAAAGAAAAACTCATATTCAATTATTATATCATAATTTGTAAACTGCCGGCTTCATAAAACATGAAAATGTATAAAAAAAGTCCCCGGTGTATTGCTACACCGAGGACGCGTTTCCCGTAACGGGATTGCGCTTGTGCGCTAACCTTCGCGCACCTTCTTGAGCATCGCATCAGCGTTACGGATGCTAAGTTCAAACACTTCGAGCGGGGGCTGACCGGCCGGATTGACGTCGTGTTCGAAATAGATGACGTCTTGTCCCGCTTGATCCATCACGCCGATGGCATTTTGCTGATCGCGCCAACGGACATCTCCGCCGGCCCCAACCGGCCAATCGGCATCAATGAGTATCGGAATTTCTTCGTGGGGCGTATGCTTGTCGAGCAAGCTTTGTATGGTTACCGGCAGTTGCCAGCCGGAGTTGCCATGGACAAATTGATGGAACAGTCCCGCCTGCACCGTACGAGCCACGCCGTAAGCCACTTCCACGCCCGAAAGCAAGATATGCGCAAACTCGTTGTTGATGAACATCGCTTTCCGGCCCAGGGCACTGTTGATTGTTTCACAAAATTCAACGGCCGAATCCAACGTCATCAGATAATCAACACCAGGATCGCCGGGTTTCCATTCCAGCCACATCAAACCGCCGGTTTCTTTGAGAACATCAACCCAGAAATCCACCATCATATCCCAGGCCTCTCCGAACTCCAAAGGCGGATTGCGCGGATCGTCAAACTTCCGACTGGTCCAGGCGGGCCACCAGATGTTGATGCCCGCGCCAAGACCCTTGCCGCACAATATCTCCGAACGACTGATGGCTTCGATATGCAAGGCCCGAGCCATTTGCCGGTCTTCTTTGTGCTTGGAAATCATACCGCCGCGCTCGGCTCCGACAAACCCAAACTGGGGAGCTGTCATCGCAACCCAGCGCGGGAATCTGCCTTCTTCAATACCCGCGATAAGATCTTCGAAATCGATGGCACCCGAAGCATTGTGCTGCGCGTACTCCGGGATTCCCGTCTTCACTTCGTGCAAAATATGCCCCGAACTGCGCAATGCATCCTCGCCCTTAAAGCCCATCTTATCGCTGAGAATGACAATCTGATTCAATCGAAACTTCACCGATTCCCAACCGTCCGTAATGATATTCCCGCCGAACTTAGCGCTTGCCGCCCTTGGCCCTAATGCCCATGCCGGAACCGAATGTACCCATCTTGTTATATCTTGCATATACCCTTCCCTTCATCCACACCGCCTCTTCGACCGTCTGAGCGCATCCGCGCCCAAAAGTAATCGGCCAAGAGATACAAACCTCTGCTCAAAATTTTTAATAAATTGTAAAGGTCCTGCTTATTAACAACAATTACTTTATCATTTTTAACTATTATGTCAACGACCCATACAATCAAAAACCGTCCCAAAAGAACGGCTTTTAAAAAACAATCGACTAAGAGCTAAAAACAAAGAAAACCACAAGGCAGATCTCCGTCCAGATACCACTTATCCTGAAACTTAACTATTTTGATAGTTTTACCGGATGCAGTTTTACAAATTCCATAATTGTCGGTTTTGCTCATTAACTGAACACATCCCCTGAAATTATAATAATTCTCAAATGTGCTATGAGCTTTTTGCAGATACAAAACCCAATATGCTCCGCAGATAAAGCACATCATTGCTGCTAAAATCACAATTATTAATATTATTTTATTGTTAGTTATTCTCATATTTTTTATTATTATGGATAGCCAGATATGGCAGTACTAATTTTAAAACTTCCGCATGCCGGTCTTCCCACATATCCCATACAGCACTTGCCCATTTTTTAATCATTTCATCGCGGTCATTTCCCGGAGCAACTGCTATAACATCCGCAACAGTAATCTTAGCCATTTCTTTCGGCTGAGCAAACGTTGGCCATTTCTTTTTATTTTTTGCCAGTTCTATGTGAGCATTTTGAACTTCCTTGCCCGTATAATTATAATTTATGGAAAGGCACAAACCAATAAGCGCGAAAGCTGTTTTAATAGTTTTTTTATTTTCACTTGCATGTTGAGCGGCATAAGCATCCACCACATATTGGTGTATAAAAAATTTCTGGTCGTGATGTGAAAGAGTGTAAATCAACAGCTCATTATACATATCAATGCAATTTTTGACTCCAATATATTTTGCTCCGCAAATTTTACAAAAATTTTCCATTTCTTATTTTATCTAATTATATCACAAGCTATTGGAAAAATAGCGATTTTTGGTAAGATAACCAATACATTAACCTAAAAACTATTTGATGAAATTTGACGATAAAAAAGGTTACATAATGGGTATTTTAAATATTACTCCGGACTCTTTCTCCGACGGCAACTTGTATTATAACAATTTAGAAAAAGCTGTGGAGCATGCTATTCAAATGCAAAAAGACGGAGCCGACATAATAGATATTGGAGGAGAAAGCAGCAAGCCGGGCTCTATCCCGGTTTCAGCCGAGGAAGAGCTAAGAAGAGTTTTGCCTGTAATAAAAATACTATCTAAAAAATTAGAGATCCCAATTTCAGTAGATACATACAAACCAGAGGTTGCCGATGCCGCCCTTCGGGCCGGAGCAAAAATGATCAATGACATTACCGGACTGACTAACCCCGACATGCTTAAAGTCGCCGCAAAGAAAAATACGCCCGTGATTATAATGCATATGCAGGGTGAGCCAAAAACCATGCAAAAAGATCCGCGTTATAAAGACGTCATAGAAGATATTCATGATTTTTTTGAATCAAGGATAAAAGATGCAAAAAAATTAGGACTGACCAATTTAATATTAGACCCCGGAATTGGTTTTGGAAAAACAAAAGAACACAATTTAACAATTCTAAAACACTTAAATAATTTTAAGGATCTTGGATATCCAATCTTGGTTGGACCTTCAAGGAAATCTTTCCTTGGAGCAATAACGGGCTCAACCGTTGAGCAAAGACTGGAAGCAACAATTGCCGCCGTTACAATCGCGAGGCTTAACGGAGCAAATATACTTCGCGTTCACGATGTCGCCTCATGCAGAAAAGCTATTCAACTAGCAGACGCGACAATAAACGCTTAATAAAAAATCGCCTAAACTAAAGGCGATTTTTTTTAAATATCGTTTCTACTTAGGCTTAGCCAGGAAACAACTTTACCTTTATGGCCTGCGCATATTCGCGATCTTTTAGTTTCAAGAAAAATCCTTCAAAGTATTTTCTTGAAAGAGACGCGATTAAAACTGCAATTCCGCCGGCCAATAAAAACCTTAAAACAAGACCGGATAAAGTTTGGTGAAATGTTATATCAAGTGCGGGAGAAAAATGTTTTATTGTTTTATCAAACTCATAAAAAACTAAAAGGTTTATAAGATATAATCCATAGCTTATGTAACCGATATATCTTAGCCACCTGCATAATACAATCCGCTTCCATTTGCCGGTTCCGACAATAAGCGTCAGCAAAACTATTCCTGAAAATAATATATTCCAAGGCAAAATCTGAAAAGTTGCGCCTATAATATTTGTACGGTGCATAATTCCAAACTTAGATCCAATCAGCAATATAATTATGCCCGCTGCAGAAAGAATAAGCCCCGCGCTAAATACTCTCTTTCTCGTAGCTTGTTTTGACCTAAGATAGATGGCGATAAGCGCGCCGTATGCCAACCCGTCAGCCACGAACCAGGTATAGTGGTAAAGATCCTGCGACGGATTATGGACAAACGCCAGCCATCTTATTATCGGAGTCAAAACAATTATAGAAATTGCCAGCGCGGTTAACATTTTTCCGGATGCGCGCCGGACAGCCTGCGGCCAAAGAAGATAAAACTGCTCCTCAACTGCAAGCGTCCACAAAGGAGCATATTGCAAGGGTATTCCGAATAATACAGAAAGATTAGATACAAAAAATATGCACGTAAGTAAAAATTTCCATTGTGCTATGCCCAAAATAACAAGCAAACATAAAAGCGCCAGATATGCCGGCAAAATTCTAAGTGCTCTGCGGAAATAAAACCTTTTATAAAAATCCGGGCGTTCTTTTGTATCCAGCAGTATGCCGGTTATGAGAAAACCTGAAAGCACGAAAAATAATTGAACGCCCAACCACCCGCCCTGAATAACCGATATGGCTATTTTACCGATACCATGGAATTGGTAGAGACTGGATTGGTCGGCGGTCCAAAAAAAAGCATGGAACAAAAGTACCATAATCACGGCTATGCCGCGGAGCGAATCGAGCTCGGGCATATTTGGCCTCAATAATGATATATTATTTTCTGAAGACTGCATAAGATTAAAAAGTGGATATATTCAATCTTTATTTAACCGGACATGCCCCAACCTTAATTTTACCAAAATTGTTCCAGCTTCCGCCGTTATAAACTTTTGTAAATCCGTTATCATCTAATATTTTCTTTGCTTGTGCGCTTCTGTTTCCTGAAGCACAAACGGTTATTGTCGGAACATCTTTTATAAGCCAGGACATCGCGTCTCCGATACTGTTTAGCGGAATATTTAATGAACCGCTGATATGCCCATCGTTATATTCTTCAACTGTCCGGACATCAATTATAAGCGCGCCGTCAGAAATAATTTTCTCAAGGTTTATGTTCTCATCCATATTTAAAAGTTTTTTTATTTTGCTTATAATTTCCATACTTGTACTCTATCAAAAAACCACCTCAATTGGAAGATGATTTTTAAAATAATAGTTATATATTATTTGATATCTATCTCTATTTTCTCGGCGTTTGGAATGGGATTCGCCTTATAATAATTTTTAAAATCACGCATTACTTCCGGCGTTATTTTTTTCGGATTTTTCTCTAAAATGTACTGAATCGCCGCTATTGTGTACATGTGGCTGAATAAAACGATAAAATTTTCCTTTCTCTTTTTTATTCTCTTTATTGCATCCTTCACCCTGTTCATGAAATCGATAAAACTTTCGGCCCCCTTGCCGTCGTTGTGAGAAGGACTGCTCTTAAGCCAATACTCCTTTTTCCATGGTTCCCTTTCCAAGAAATTAGTGTCAAAACATCTCTTGTCGGATAAATATGTAAACTCATGTATCGGCCATTCTTCATGCGCGACATGCGGATGCTTTGTCATTAACGGTTTCGCCGTTTCCTTTGTGCGCACAAATGGAGAAGTGATAATCAAATCCGGAGCATCAGAAAAATGTTCCAGCAATTTCTCCGCCTGTTTGTGCCCTTTTTCTGTAAGCGAAGCGGCCCAAGCCGAAAAATCGTTTGTTTTTAAATTGGCATCTGCGTTAACCACGCTTTGCCCGTGCCTGATAAGCCAAATTTTCTTTTTCATATAATTATTTCTCAAACTCTTTGCGCGAGTACCAATATGCGCAATGATCGCAGTTTTTATTAGGCTGTGGTATCTCCTTGTTTTCCAAACATTTTTTAATATCAAAAAGCGTAGGCTCCACCCAAGAATCGCTTCCCTTATACGGGATGAGAACAACATCAAATTCTATTTTTTTATCAAAAGCTTTTCCGTCCATTTTCCCGGTGCAATAAACAAAATATCCCGTATCAGACACTTTCAGGTTATTATTCCTTAAAAGCCACTGGTATACTTCCATTTGACGCTTGTATCCGTTCTGCCACTCCTTATCAAGCTCCGTGACAGCTTTGTCCTTGGCGGTTGCCTTATAATCTACAACGATATATTCTCCCTTGCTGTCTATCCATAAGTCATCTATAGCCCCCGTGACCAACAATCCGGTCGGTTTATGCAAATACCTCACTCCGCCAAAATTCCTCCTCCATTCGTCAATTTCAACGTGCTGGGCTGGTCTGGCATCTATGCCGTACTCCTTCTGCAACGGATGCTGTTCATTTTTTACTCTATGGGCATCAAACTCCTGTTTTAAGAGATGATCAACCGCGCTGTTTATAGAAAAAGGAAATCCCGGAACTCTTTTAACCCCAAGCTTATTATCCAGATAAAAACATCTGGGACACTCCAGAAACAAATCAATTTTTGACCGGCTTAATTTCCAATTGTTGCCTCCATAATTCCACCCGGCCCCCCTATTTGATTTATAATATTCTGTCATAGTTTTTATATTATAATTTACTTTATCCTTAATCTTCCCCATTTTCAAGTTAATAAAAAAGCCCCTATTTGATTTATAGCGGCCATGCTCGTAGAAAAATTTTTAAGTGTGGGGATCGTCTGCATACGTGGCCCAGGCAACGAGATCCTGGCCAAACCCTGTATAGTTCAACTTTTTCCCCAAGGAGTAGACGATATCCAAAAATCCAAGCCAAATTAGACCAATGATCATAGAAAAAATTATTGCTGATCTTTTTTTCATTTTTCTCTTCTAGCCTCTTATGGGTTCTACCCAATTCGGCAGCCCGGCTCGAGATCTTCTTCTCTCATAAGGATGTTATGTTCGTCGCAGAAAGAACGAAGGAAATCATAAAACATCTGTTCTTTGGTAACGTTGACACTGACAAAAGTATGAACCTGTTCCATGCCTTGAAAGAAATACCTGTCTATAGTTTTAGGGTCGTCAGCATCTTCCCCACCAAATCTTACTCCGAACGCCTTAGCGAACGCCCAAACCAAATTTTCCGGCAGAACAACGTCGAACTGGATGCTCTTCGTATAGATCATCACTTGATTCGTCGGCATAATCCACTCCTTCTTTTTTGACAAAGAGCAAACCGTTTGCTCGTACTCCTACTTTAATACAAAATAATCATTTGTCAACCAGAAAATAATATCATAGAAAAAATAATTTATATGTAAAAAAAATCCCCCATTAAATTTCCTGCAAAATTTACTATTGGGGGTGTATTAGGGCGAAAGAGTGCTGCTGTTCCCGCGAAGCAAATTGGCGGCCGCTCTCGCACAAGCTTCGGTATTATCCATGTATTCTGCCGCCTTCGCTGCATTTCCATGGTTAACAACCTGCTCGAGTGCGTCCATGGCGAATTCCATGGACTTGAAAGCTTGGCACATCCCCAAAGAACAAGCCGTAGGGTAGCCGTGCGCCTCCATCTGGGTGCGCAAACCTTCTAACCGGTTTTCCAGGCCGTATGCTCGAGCAAACGGGTCGAACTCCTGCCCATTGTGGGTTGTCGCACAACCGGCGAGTAATACGACCGAAGCCGCCGCCAACAGCAAACACCGCCAACCGAGTTTCATACTTGTATTATTTTTCATGTTTTTCCTCTCTTCAGCCAACTGCCGCGGTTCCTTTTGTAGCCTTCGCCAACATTCATTTGACAAACAACATAATATAATATACATCTACTATTTAATTATGTCAATCAAAAACTACCAAAAATTATAATAAAAAAGCCCGGTGATAGTTCACTCGGGACTTATCGCTTATTCCGTAGTTCTACGGCTTCGGCGGCGTAATTGGCTCATCAGAGTCAGAAACTCGAAACACATCATTTTCTACAATAAGCCATTGTGAGAGATTGATGGTCAATTCGCCGGATGGGGTTGTGACCACCAGGGGCTTGAATCGTTCGGCCGTATGGAGATCTTGCTCCAAAAAGGCTGCCATCTCGAGTAAATTGTTCCCGGTCCACTGCTTTGATCCATTTTTCAGTTCGCGAGGTTTTGCATAGATATCAACCGCCAACATCGCAAATCTTACTTCGAAGGGCATATCTACCTGTCTGGCGGGAAGCGCATCATCCGGAAGCTGTCCCTTAAACACGCTCCGCCCCTCTCTACCACCGGCTCCAGCAAAGAATAGCGACTCACCATCTTCACCTATGACCATGCCATAGCCGTGTTGATATGAGAAGCGATCTCCCTTTTCAAAAACAATCTTCTGCATGACTTACTCCTTTTGTTGTTCAATTATCAATGACCGCAAATGCACATTATCACTAATTTTACATTTTGTCAATCAAAAACCACTCCAGTTAGAGAGTAGTTTTGTCGCACAATGGATTAGTGCCTGCACCGCGTAGCCCCACGAAGTTAGGAGCGAAATAGTGGACCCACCGGGAATCCGCTTCGCTGGAACCCATCGTCGCTTTGCTCCTCCTTAAAAACCCTCGGTTTCTAACGCTCACTTCGTTCGCTGTTTTCCTACACGGGGAAATACCCAATTTCCCCGACCCCCTTTGTCGGGTTCGATTCCCGGTGTGGATTTGTAAACAAAAAAAGAGGAGTAACCCTCTTTTCTTGTTTACAAGTGGACCCACCGGGAATCGAACCCGGCCCTCCTCCATGCCATGGAGGCGTAATACCGATTTACTATGGGCCCTTGATAATAAGGTTATTATACTTATTTCCAGACTTTTTTCAAGAAATTATCTGAGCAATCTCATTGCCACGCCGATAAAGGCCAAAACAATGCCTATTAACCAGGCGCGCATTGTTACTTTATAAGAGGGCCAGCCGATAGCTTCAAAATGATGATGGATCGGCGTGGAAAGGAAAACTTTTTTCTTCCTGAATTTTTTGGAAACAAGCTGAATTATTATAGATAAAACTTCAACCACCAGCAATCCGGCAATTATCGGCAATACGTAAACAGAATCGGTAAGAAAAGCTATAACAGACAAAACCGTTGTCAGGCCGAGTATTCCTGTTTCTCCCATATAAAATCTGGCAGGAGGCACGTTAAACCACAGGAAGGCAAATAGAGTTCCTGTTATAACTGCGCAGAAGGCAGCTAAATCAATTTTCCCGACCGAGAAGGCAATAATAGTAAACGCTCCAAAGATTGAAGCAAAACTGCCTCCGGCGAGTCCGTCTAAACCATCTATAACTCCTCCTGACCAGCAGGCTATAGTTACCATAATAAATAACGGTATATACCACAAACCTATAGAAACATCTCCAACAAACGGAATAAAAACAGTGTCCCACCCTAATTTTTGATAAAACCAAATACTTCCGATGAGACCGATTAAAATTACAATGAGTAAGCGTTTCCTGAAAGATATCCCGCCACCGACATACTTTCCCCAGCCCTTAACAACCAGAATGTCGTCAACCAAGCCCACAATTGATGCTACGACTAAAGTGAAAAGAGGCAGCCACGTTTGGCTCCTTGAAAAAAAGTTAAACTGCTCTAGCCATGTATTCGGAAAAATTATTGCCAGTATGGAAAAAATAAATGTGATAAAAACTACGGTGATCCAAATTAAAAGACCGCCCATGCGAGGAGTACCCACCTCTTTTTCTTTATGCAAGGTGTTAAAAACCGTAGCGTCCTCTCCGGAAATTGCTTTTTGTCTTGCAACCTTTTTCCATAGCTTATGTTTATACAAAAAATGAGTCAGCAGCGGACACCAAAAAATAGCCAGGATTGAGGCTATAGCAGCTAAGCTGAAAACCTTGATAACATCAAAAACAAGAAGTGTCATTTATTTACAGATTGCGCTGGACCAATTAACCAAATTTTTCATTTCAGAAAATCTGTCATCGGCTCCAAGAACTACGCTAATTAAATAATTTTTATTATTTGGATTATTAATTACTAAAAGCAGACATCCGTTAGCTGCCGTGGTAAAACCGGTTTTACTGCAAACTACATCCGATATTTCTCCTAAAAGCTCGTCCGTGTTAGAGACGGTCCCGAATCCCGGAACATAAATTTCCTTGAGCCTGCTTATATCTGATATCTTAGAATAATTTTTAAGAATATATTCTGCAAGCTTCGCCAAGTCTGCCGAGGTAGAAACGTCCTCCGGGCTTATACCGGTGGGATCCACAAAAAAAGTGTCTTTTAATCCTATCGCCTGCGCCCTTTGATTCATCAAATCCACGAATTTTTGTTCGCCTACAAATTCCGATAAGGCATAAGCAGATTTATTGCTTGATTCCACAAGCATTATGTCCAGCAGGCTTTCCGCTGACAATACGTCGCCCAGCTTAACGTCCTGCTTTAACGGACTTTGGCTATCGGCAGTCCTATTTATCGCCATAGTATCAGATAAATTATAATTATCCAAAACAACTACCGCAGTCATTAATTTGGTTAAGCTGGCAATAGGCAATTTCAATCCGGAATCCTTTTCAAAGATAACTTTATTTATATCCTGAAGGTTGCTTTCAATAGAAATCGCAGATTTCGCGTTTACTTCTAGTACAGGCACGGGTTGCACATTACTAACGGTCGCGGTCTGTTGCTCAGTGCTTTGCACCGCGTCAGAAAGACTGCCTAAAAATGCTTTGCCGTCCTGCCCCTTGCCATAATTGACGAAAAGATATTGCACGCCGAAAATCATGCCCCCAAAAAGGGACAAGAAAACAAACGATAACAAAAACCCTCCTATGGCACGGCCTAATTTCATTTTTATTTTTTTGCTTTTTTTATTACTTTTTCTGCAGCCGGTTTTGACTTGACTGAGCTGATTTCCAGATGTAACTCTTTTAACTGCTTTTTATCAACTTCTGACGGAGCATCCATCATGAAATCTCTGCCATCTCCTGTTTTTGGAAAGGCGATAACTTCTCTGATATTAGGCTCATTTTGCAAGATAGAAACTATTCTATCGATGCCCGGAGCGATACCGCCGTGAGGTGGCGTACCAAATTGAAAAGCCGTAAGCATATGCCCGAACTTTTCCCATATTTCTTCTTTTTTATAACCCATTATTTCGAAAACTTTTTCAAGAACTTTCGGATCATGACTTCTGATACCGCCGCTTGCCAGCTCCATGCCGTTTAAAACGATGTCATATTGGTTTGCAACAATCTTGTCTATATTTTTCTTATCCAATACGTCCTGAATGAATTCCTGTTTCTGAGCGGAGAAAGGATTATGCACGAACGTCCATCCGCCTTCTTCTGTTTTTTCGAAAAAAGGAAAATCGATTATCCAGCAAAAAGCCAGAAGATTAGGATCATTTTTATCTTTTCTTAAATCCGGCTTATCGGAATTATACTTTTCCATTGCTTCCGCATAAGGAATCCTCGGGAAAGGTACTTCCTGTATTTTCTTATTTGGAAATAAATCAGCAATTAACTTTATAAACATTCTTTCAACCAATTCCAAAATATCTTCTCTTTCAACAAAGCTCATTTCCATATCAAGCTGAGTGTGCTCAAACTGGCGGTCTCCTCTTGAATCTTCATCCCTGAAGCATCGCGCAACCTGGAAATATTTCTCCAACCCTGCAGCCATTATAAGCTGCTTATATTGCTGAGGGGATTGAGGAAGGGCATAAAATTTCCCCGGCTGCAACCTTGATGGGACGATAAAGTCTCTTGATCCTTCCGGTGTTGATTTTGTAAGGATGGGAGTTTCAATTTCTGCGAAACCCTCTTTGTCCAGAAAATCTCTAAAAAACTTTATAACCTTATGTCGCACAATAAGATTGTTTTTCAGCCTCTCGCGCCTTAAATCCAGATACCTATATTTCATTCTTGTCTCTTCTCCAATATCGTATCCATCTCCCTCAATGGACAAGGGTAGGGTTTCTGATTGCGCCAAAACCTTCAAACTTTCCACTGAAAGTTCTACCTGCCCGGTTTCAATTTTAGAGTTAATCATATTCTCGGGCCTTTTCACAATTTGTCCGACAATTTCCACAACCCACTCTGGCCTTAAAGTTTGTGCCAGGTCATAAGCCTCTTTATTAGAGGGCACAAAAACAACCTGCATGACTCCGCTGATGTCGCGCAAGTCAATAAACAAAATTTTACCATGGGCCCTTCTAACATTAACCCATCCGCAAACTCTGACCTTTTCTCCGATATGTTTCGCTGTGTCTTTTATTAGAAATCTTTGCATATATTTATTTTTTAAATTAAAAAGCTTTAAATGTTTTCACTATGTTGACGGCCTCTTCAAAACCCACGGCATCTGTAAATCCATACCATCTTGGCGGAGTTGCAAAAACGTATTTTGCATTTTCCCCAATTTTTTCAGGCCCAATAGGGGCCGCACTAATGGCTACTGTCGCGTTTTGTTCGTTGCCAACCATACTCCAAATGTCATGCGTAAAAATCATTATTGGAATATCCTGGTATTGTTGACCCACGGTTGTTTGTGGATTTTTTACTAAAATTTCTGGCCCAGAATATTTATAGCTATCACTATTTATATCTCGTACATGCCCATTATTGTTGCCATCATTTATGTCCCAACCCTGCCACTTTTTTTCCTGTATTGTAAAGCCCTTCCACGTTTTTGGAAAAATCATTGTAAATCCGTATCCGGAGTTTTTATAAAATATTCCGCTAGGAGTTAACCCAAAAATTTTTGCTATTGTCGGATGAACATAAAGATATTCAGGCCTAACTTGGGTGGATAAATAATATCTGGCTCCAAAATATCCTCCGACCGCTAAGATAACGACAACAATTGTAATAAAAAATATAATTATATACTTTTTCATATTATTTCAATTTAATCTTTACAAACCTCCTGCTACCCACCCTTACTATTAGCTCATCGCTTAAATTTATCTCTTTTTTCCAATCTGTAATTTTCTCTTTTTCTTCCCCATTTATGACTTCAACTGCATTTCCCTCAACCAATCTTCTGGCCTCTTTCTTCGAAGGAGCTAATTTTGCGTCAAATAATAAATCCAGAATAGCATAATTTCTTTTATCCGTCACAAATACGGGGATATCGCTTGGCATTTCCTTGTTTCTGAAAACTTTATTGAATTCCACCTCGGCTGACTCAGCCGCCTTCTCTCCATGATAAATTTTAACGATTTCCCTGGCCAACATGGCTTTTATATCCCTGGGATTGCCTAACTTTTTTATTTCTGAAACCTCCAAGACAGAAAGACGGGTAGCCAGTTCAAAATACATATCAATCAGCTCGTCCTTAATTGACATAACCTTGCCGAACATATTACCGGGCTCGTCGGCAATGGCAATAAAATTATCGAATGTTTTGCTCATTTTTCTGCCGTCTGTTCCCAACAGTAATTTACAGGTCAAAACATCCTTATTTTTGTTGTTATAAATTTTTTGCAAGGTTCTGCCGGCTAATGCATTAAAGGTTTGATCGTTTCCTGCTATTTCTAAATCCACATCCATGACGACAGAGTCATATCCCTGCATTAACGGATACAAGAACTCCTGCAAGGAAATCGGCAAGCTTTCTTTTATTCTTCGGTCAAACATATCCCTTTGCAACATCTGCTGAACAGTAAAATTAGAAGCCAATTTTAAAATTTCTGCGAACTTTAATTTAGAAAGCCAGGAGGAATTGTATTTTATTTTTACTTTCGAGAAATTTAAAATTTTCGAAGCCTGCTTCTTATAGTTCTTAAAATTAATCCTTACCTCTTTCTCGGTGAGCGGTTTTCTTGCCGTATCCTTTCCTGACGGATCTCCTATTCTGGCGGTGAAATCTCCTATTAATAAAATAACTTCGTGCCCCAGATCCTGAAAATCTCTCAATTTCCAAAGGTTGACTGCATGCCCTATATGCAATACCGAACCGGTTGGGTCTACGCCGAAATAAAGCCTCACTTTCTTGCCTGAAAGGAGCTTCTTTTCCAAATCTTCCTTAACAATCACATCCTCCACTCCGCGGGTTAAAATTTCCTCTATTTTTTGTTTATCGATTATTGTCATACCTTTGATTTATCAATATGAAAACATTAATGAATAATACCAATTTTTTAACAAAAAAGGAAGTGGATATTACTAAAATTCGGTACCTCGTTATAAAAAAAGAGCGGCAGATATTTCACACTGCCGCCTGTTATCCTGACCCACCTTTTTTTCGTGGGCCGAAAATCGAATTAGACTGTCTTGGCCTTTGAGTCATTTTACATTGAATGCAAATTTGGACTATCTCGCCGCTATCATCTACTGACGGACAAAAATTATGTCCGACTCTTAGCCTTTTCTCCTGGCCATCGAGAAAAAGCGTCCAAATTGGCAGTCTCACACCGCACTTAGGACAAGCCCGTACAGGATTTTCATCCGGTAATTTTTCGTCTAGTTGCATGACGATCTCCTATATTATTGTTAAAGGGCAAAAAAAATCCTCGTCCTCTAGGCATAGATAAACTATGCTCAAAGGACGAGGAATTCTCGCGGTACCACCTTTGTTGCCGCCTCAAATGAGGCGAGCCGCTTTCACTGACTTTACTTTTATCAGTTATCCCATGATTACGGGGGAAGCCGGGTTTCCACTGACGCAGAAACCATCTCATCGGGCCCAACCCCCTAAGCTTTCGCCGGGGACCCGAGTCAAAGATTTTGTTGTTTTTAAAGATACTTCATACTAGCACAACATACAATCATGTCAATGCTACTTGTGTTAAAACTTGTCTGCAAGTTTATAAATATCTCCGGCACCCATAATTATCAAAACGTCTCCAGCTCCGATATTTTCTTTAATAAATTTTTCAATTCCCCCCATCGGCGAATATATCACATTACTTTTACTTATTTTTTTAACCAACTTTTCAGAACTAACTTCTTCGTTTATTGTTTTTGTTTCTCGGCCGGCGACGTCATAGATGTCTGTAATAATTATTTTATCAATCGCTACTTTACGAAAGGTTTTCACAAAATCAGTAAAAAGGTAATAAGTCCTTTGATGCTGATGGGGCTGAAAAACACACCA